>Ga0315279_10000190_pt1 | contig 132203 bp, 148 predicted proteins | sample YL17G06_20_MG_FD_203694 | JGI IMG/M metagenome (GOLD analysis project Ga0315279, IMG submission 203694) | Sediment microbial communities from Yellowstone Lake, YNP, Wyoming, USA - YL17G06_20 | ecosystem: Environmental > Aquatic > Freshwater > Lake > Sediment | place: USA: Wyoming | collected... | reverse complement strand
TGTAGACAGCATCACTGCGCAGTAATGCATTATCGCACATGGCAAGAAGCTCAGCCGCTACCATGGCGACATCAGTTTCCTCATATTTCATTCTCTCTGTGAAGTGGCTCCTTTGACTGTCACCTCCTTGGATTGAAACACCTTCCCTACTCACCGGAGTGAGCCTACTCAGCTCATCCTCCCACTGCCTCTTGACCTCGTTGAGAGTATCCCTGCCTTCGGGGATGAATGATATGAAAAGGTAACAATCGCTATCCCTAAAAGCCATTGGCAGGTCAGCTATAAGGCTCCTCTCACTCTTTTTCATATCCTCCTTGTGCAGTGCAAAAGGCTCCTGAATCGTAGCAGTATGCTTGAATGGAACGCCATCATACCTGAAGGAGTTCTTCAGCTCTCCAAAACAAACTTTTTCCTCAAGCTTCCTGAACTCCAATCCAGCCACGCTTGCGGCTATGGAATCCATAAGCCCCTCGGGAAAATCAACAGTTATAAGCAGCATTCTCATCTTCTTGAAATCGTACAGTATGGAGAAAGCCAGCCCCTTCACTTTCTTGATGAAAAGAGAGTGCGCATCGAACTCCTCGCTTGGTATGCTACCGAGCTCCCATACCTCGCATTTGCTCCTTTTCCTGAATAACGAGCCCACCCCCCCAAACACACCGCACCTCCCATTAATAAGTAGAAATTGGTATAAACTAGGTTTGTCTATCTCTTCCTCTTCCCCTTTCTCTTAACCTTTTTTGCCTTCTTCCTTGGCTTCCTCTTCTCCACCTTTTTCTTTGGCTTCTTTGCAATTTTTTTCCTGGGCTTCTTCTTTGCAACTTTCTTGGCTTTCTTCATCTCGCTTATTTTCTTCTCCAGCTTCTCAATTGCCTTTGCTGCCCTCTCCCTTTCTTTTGAAATAGCTTTTGCCTCTTTCTTCGCAGCCTTCAAAGATTCATTTCCCGCTTTCTTGATATCCTTCATCTTCCCGACCATTACCTCAATTTTTCTCTGGAGTGCCGCTATGTCACCTTCAAGATCTTTCTTGGTCTTCGCAGCCTTCTTGCCGTTATCCTTGAGCATCTCATACACTCTTACTTTCTCATCAGTTATCTTCTCCAGCTCGCCAGAAAGGTTGCTTGCCTCCTCCTCAAGGTTCCTTTTCTCCTTGCTTAAGCGGGCGATCTGATCCTCAAGCTCATGCATCATAGCATTCTTCTCAGCCTCAACCATCGAGGAATGCGCCTTCTCCTCCTTCAAAGCTCTCTGGAGTCGGTCAAATTCGCGCTGGGTAACATAACCCGCGCCCCTCATTATTCCCTCGAACATGTGGAACACCCATTCACTCTTTGGTTCACCCATATTATAAATTTATCCCTTTTTTTGAAGCTCAGATATATTTATAAACCTCGTAGCCCCAACCAATTCAAGGATTTGATCCGAGGTGGTGAAATGGATTTTAAGAAGATAATTAAGGCCGCTTTGATTCCAACAGTAGCTTTGGTTGTTTTGGGAGTGATAGGCACCGTGCTTAGCCTTGTGCTCTCAGGTGTACTTGCAGGTCTGCTTGGCGCTGTGGTAAGTATTGGCATATTCGCAGTAAGTTGCCTAGTCTTACTATATGCGGGTTATAGTGCAACCAAGCAAAAATTAGACCTTGTCAGTGCCGTATTGGTAGGTGCTGTTGCCGGCTTTGTGTCGAGCATAATAAACGGAATTATAAGTCTGATTGCGGTGTTTTTCAACCCAGCATTAACTGCAAATTTATCTGCAGCCGGGGCAGGAGGTTCTGCACTAGTGATTGCTGGTGTGTTAATAGCGCTGGTGGTAGGCGTATTTTTCTGGGTTGTGGCCGGAGCAGTGCTAGGCGCGATAGGCGGATTCATAGGCCAGAAGATGTAATCAGTTGCATTCTTTTTTCCAGTCTTTTTTTCTTGCTACCCTATCTTCAGCCATTGCATACTGGTAGTTATAGATAGCCACTATCCTCTCATCACTCATACCGGTCGCCTCTTTGAAGGACTGTAAAACTTGAAATAAGTTATATTTAAACATTGCGGTTGTCGGACTAGCAAACTTAAATACTGCTCCCTGCCAGACTACAATGATGCCGAAATTTGACAAGAAGAAAAGGCTTTACCGCTCTGGCAAGGATAAAATTCTTGGAGGAGTCTGTGGAGGGATAGCGGAGTATTTCGATGTGGATCCCACTCTTGTCAGGCTAATATGGATTCTCCTTGCGTTGAATGGTTCGGGCGTACTGGCTTATATCCTGGCCTGGTTGGTAATGCCTCCAAACCCGAAACACAAATAGTGAGCGTCACTCCTTGCCAAGCTTCCTGACCCTATCCGCATACTTTTCATAAGAACTAACTACTAGCTCCCTGTCCTCTTCATTAAGTTCTCTCGCAACCTTCGCCGGAATTCCAAGAACTAGACTGTTCGGCTTAACTTTCATGCCCGGTGGAACAACAGCTCCAGCTCCTATCACCACCCAATCGCCGATTTCCGCCCCGTCAAGCACTATAGCACCTATTCCGACAAGCACATTGCTCCCAATCCTCGCACCGTGAACAACCGCAGAGTGGCCGATGGTGACATTATCGCCAATGCCAACACCCTCCCCGTGAATGATGCAGTGCTCCTGCACGCTGACGTTTTTTCCAATAATTATTCTCCCCTCGTCTCCCCGGATCACTGCAAAAGCCCAGACAGAGGAGCCATCGCCAATGGAGACATCACCTACAACTTCTGCTTTCGGATGCAGGTACTTCATAAAATTGTTTTTCACTTACGACTTTTTAACCTATGCTGAGGAAATGCGCTATGCATAAAACCGAGCACGGAATCCATCCTGCTTAACGCAGCCAGTGCACTTCTGGCGTTTCTTTTTCCGATCTTCTTTTTCTTTATGAATTCCTGCAGGTCGCAGACAAAGGAGCAGAATATCCTGGCGGCATTCGGTATGTCGAAATCATCGCATACCCTGCCCTCAAATTCCGCAAGCATCTTTTTGGTGAGCCCATCCACCTCAAGATTATCCCCCCGGAACTCCCTTTGTTTCAGGGAGCGGGCGCAGCATTTGCACCTCTCAAGCTCCCTTGCTGCATCCCTAAGCCCTGCAAAAGTGAAGTTGAGCCGTCTTCTGTAATGCGTTCCAAGCAGATGCACCCTTATCGCATCATAATCATAGCCCATCCGGTGTATGTCATCAACAGTGTAGAAGTTCCCAAGGGACTTGCTCATCTTCTTCCCCCCCATCAGGAGATGACGCACATGCAGCCAGTAGTTCGCAACCTTCCTGCCAGTAGCACCTTCGCTCTGGGCTATCTCGTTCTCATGATGCGCGAATATGTTGTCCACCCCGCCCATGTGTATGTCAAAAGGAGTGCCAAGATAGCGCATGCTCATGGCGCTGCACTCTATATGCCAGCCGGGCCGACCCCTTCCAAGTTCGGTATCATAGAATATGTTGCCATCGCTCTTTTTCCAGGCCTTCCATAGCGCAAAATTCCCAGCCTCCCTCTGGTAGTAATCATCCTTGTAGACCATCCTATCCAGCGGATGCATGAACTTTGAATGGGAGAGCCTCCCGTAGCCGGGGAACCGCGATACGTCGAAGAACACATTGCCCTTCTTATCCTTGAAAGTCAGCCATTTCCTCTCCAGCTTATTTATCAGTCCCACCATTGCGCCTATGCTCTCAGTTGCGCGCGGATAGACATCAGCCGGGATAATGTTAAGGTTGTGGGAATCCTTCATGAAAATCCTTTCATTCCTTCTGGTTATCCCAATAAGCCTCTTCATATCCCCCTTTGCAGCCCTCACCGCCTTGTCCTCGATGTCTGTGAGGTTCATCACATGCCTGACCCTGTACCCCATGAACATAAGAACCCGCTTCACCACATCCTCAAAAACATAGGTGCGGAAGTTCCCCAAGTGGGGTTTTGAATAGACACTGGGACCGCAGGTGTAGAGCCGCACCTCGCCCTTCCTGATAGGGGTGAACTCCCTCTTCCTCCGAGTCATGGTGTCGTAAACCAGCAGTCTAGCCATCACTAATAAAGACGTCTTCTGGTCTTATAATATTTACTCAAAAATGTCAGCCAATCAGTAGCAGAACCTGTATCTGACATTATGTTTCTTGCAGAGCTGTGTTGCTCTTTCTCTAAACTCATCGTAATAATCTTTTTTTGAGAAGAATATTTCCTTCCAAACTGGTAAAAGCTGTGGGTAAGATTCCTCCAATATTTTCTGCATGTTCTCCCATACGCCCAGCTTGAGGTTCAGCTTGTCAAACCAGAGATAATCAACCTTAAGTTCAGAAGCGGTTTTTACAAGCTCCCCCAAATCCCTGTCAGTCAGGTGCGGCAGCACAGGTCCAACAAAAATATATGTTCTTATCCCATTCTCTTGCAACAGCTTAAGGGCTTCAAGCCTCTCTTTTACAGGAGACGAAAGGGGTTCGAAGTTCCTCCTCACAGACTCATCAAGCGTTGTTATGGTGAATCCAACCTCGCGCTCGTTGAATTTCTTTAGCAGGTCAACGTCCCTGGTGACCAAGGATGATTTAGTCTGGATGCAGACCGGGAATTGGCTCCCAAGCAGTATCCCAAGCAGTTTCCTGGTAAGCTCGTATTTCTTCTCAAGAGGCTGGTACGCATCCGTGAGTGACGAAACGAAAACCTGGCCTTTCTCCCTTGATGGAATCTCTTTTCTCAGAACTTCGGGTGCATTAGTCTTCACGTCAACGAACCCCCCCCATTGCTCGGAATGCCTGCTGAACCTCCTTGTGAGGGGGTTTGCGTAGCAGTATGGGCAGGCATGCTGGCAGCCAACATAAGGGTTGATGCAGTAGACGGCAAGCTTGCTGGGGTTGAGCAGGGTTTTGCACCTAACCTCATTTATTATCACAAGTTCACCTGGAAAGTTACCCCTCACAAAAGATTGTATATATTCACATTCATAATTTTGTCGTGCCAACAAATTTATGGCTTTCGAAGCTCGTTGAGGAGCAGGGTTCCCTTCAGGAGCTGTCAGGGAAAAGGGAGACCATCCCATTCGGCACGCCCAGTTCTGGGCAGGATACACGATGTGCGATCTGCAAGGGCTCAAAGCTGCTCTGCGGCAAGGATAGCTGTCCAATCCTTGTCAAATTCTATGCCCAGATGAAAACAAAGCCATTGATTGACAGCCTCACGCTCGAGGGCTCTTCCCCTCCGGATTTGTTCATTGGCAGGATGGGTTATCCCTATGTGAACATAGGACCGCTCATACCGCCAGTTATGGGAGATACAACTCTGCTTGGTACCCCGGAGATGTGGCAAGGAAAAAGCATACAGGAAATCGCAGAATTCCGCTTCCAGCTCGTGAGGGGCAAGTACAGGGTGAATGTGAGAGATGTGAATGCAGGCAAGATTGTAGAACTCACAAGAGAGCTGGCTTTGTCAAAGGCACCCACCGAGGTGGACGCGGAGTTCAGGAAAAAGCCTGTTGGAAGAATTGCTCTGGATGACGAAGTACAGCCTTTCGGCCCGTCTGCACCATTGAAAAATATCGACCTGATATCCTCAACCACGGACCACAAAATCGAGAAGGCTTTCAGCGACACAGACCTGAGAGCCTCAGAGGCAGTCATACAGCTTTACCGTGATAATGTTCTTGTTTCAAAAATACAGAAAGCATTCTCGGCAGGGCTGTTCGGAATTGAGAAGAACAGAAGATTTGTTCCCACGAGATGGTCCATCACTGCCGTAGACAGCATGCTCTCAAAAAATCTTTTGGATGAAGTCAGGACATTTCCTCTGATAAACGAATTCAGAGTTTATGAGCACACTGCTCTTGATAACAGATGGATTGCACTGATGATTCCATCCCGCTGGAGCTATGAGTTGATTGAGGCGTGGTATCCAAGGACAATATGGAACCCTGGGGGGAGGGAAATTGCGATATTCTCTGACTGCGAGGGATATAGAGGGAGGACTGAATATCCAGATATAGGAGGATGCTATTTCTCCGCAAGGCTTGCTGTGGCTGAACAGCTGAAAAAAGAGAGGAGGCAGGCAGCCGCAATAATTCTGAGGGAAGCGCACCCAGGCTACATCATGCCCGTTGGCGTGTGGAATGTGCGCGAGGCGGTGAGAAATGCAGTGAAGAAAACACCAATGAAGTTCGCAACCCTGAAAGAAGCCTTCGCTTACATATTCTCAAAATTTGATATCAGTGTGAACGTGTGGATAAGGAACAGCAAGCTTCTGCAGGAAGCGTTATTCCAGAAAAAGATTCAGGATTATCTTTAGATTATCGAAGTGAGTATTAAAATCAGGAGAATGCCAAGCGCCATGCATAGATTCATTTTCCAAGGCTCATGCTTGTGTGTTTCTGGCAGCAGGTTAGCAGCCCCGAGGTATATGAACTCCCCTGCAAATGCTGCCAGTATCAAGGCGAGAATTACCTGGCTTATGCTAACTACTGATGCGAATAATACACCAAGGACAGGAGCTATCGCATCCATAAGCAAAAACAATGTTGCATTTTTAACAGGATGCTTGTTCTTTAGCATTAATGTGACTGTATTCGCCCCATCAGTAAAATCATGGGATATAACCGCAAAAGCCACTATCAAACCAATCGAAGCATTAACCTGGTACGCTGTCCCTATTGCAACCCCGTCTAAGAAGCTGTGTATGACCAAACCACCTGCCCCTACGGGGCCCATAATGTGTCCATGTTCCCTTCCTTCGTCTTCATGGTAATGGTGAGTCAAGAAGTATTTTTCTAAAAAGCTATAAAAGAAAAAAGATGCTACAACAGTTATCATAACATATCTTACTGGCAAAGCGATTGATTCTGAGATCTCCAGGCTCTCTGGCAGTATATCAAAGAAAGATACAGCAATCAAGCTTCCTGAAGCAAATGCGAAAAAGTAAGGTAGAACATTTCTAAACTTTATGGTGACTGCGCCTCCTACCAGCGTTGACAGGAATGTCACCAAGGCTATGCCCATTACGGTAGGATCCATAAATTTACCCTTGTACCACTAAGTTTTGATAAACAAAGATTAATAATTTTGACATTGATGGAAAATCAATCCAATTTCGGATGCCAAGTATTTCATGAAAGTTATCCCCTCCTGCGCTTGCTCTCCTCCCTTTTGAATATAAGTTCGACAAAAGCCAGGACCGCAAGGACGTAGACGAATCCCAGAAGCACATCCACCGCGTAGTGCTCGCCAAGATACACAAGAGAGAAAGCGGTTGCTATCGGGTAGAGGAACACCAGCCATCCTTTCTTCCCCCACAGCTTCACCGAGAAAATTGAAATCAAGAGTGGGAATGCCGCATGCAGGGAGGGCATAGCAGCCACCTCGTTCGCGTTTATCCAGTAGTAGAGGCTTGGCAGTACCATCAGGCTGAGAGTTTTTGATATTTCGTAGTAAACCTTCTTTACTCCATCTGCATACCCCACCAGACTAGCCAGCCATGGCGGTGCAGCCGGATAGAGCAGGAAAGTCACAAGTCCCGCATATGCGAGAAGCAGGAATGCAGCAGAATATTTTTTGTACAACTCCCTGTCCTTGAACCAGATGTAGGATGCAAAAAAGAATGGCAGCGGTATGTGCACTATGTAAGTTATAATCGCAATGATGTCAAGCAGGGAAACCTGCCCTTCCCTGTAGAACTGCTGCTGGAGATAAACGGAAGGTATGCCCCCAAACAGCTTTCTCTCCAATTCAACCGGTTCCTTGTAGTGCACATTTCTAGTTATCGCAACAGCAGAGCTGCCATTCACCTCCTTTCTATCAGGCGAGTAGGCAGTGATGTTATACACCCCGACCTCGCTAAAAACCTTAGCCGAATACGCCTCTTTTATGAGATAACTCCCTTTCCCATCGCTGAGGCCTACGCCGGAAATCTCCGTCGTAAGCGGCCCCCCTCCAACTTTTGTTATAAGAATGCTTGCCTGTCTGATGCTGCTGTCGTTTGTCATAAGCTTTATCTCGGCAGCATCCCCAACATTAAGCATCCGCGGAGTGACATTTACTTCAAAACCATTCATGCTCTGCCCGGATGACCAGTAGTCGGTTATAACGTTCTGCTCACCTGCGATAACGACTCCCCTCATTGCCTCATAGGCAAAGAACAGTATCACCAGAGGAGCCAAATCCCTCAGGAATCCAGCCCCTTTCCCAACAAATACTGCATAAGTCAAAACAAGAAAAAGTATCTGTTCGGGTGTGGGAATCGGTATCTTGCCGAGAATTAGCGGGATGCCGAAAAGAAGAAACGTGTAGACGATTAGAGAGCCCTTCACTATATACTCAACTATGCCTGTGCTCCTGCTCTGCTTGAGGAAATCCGAGATTGCTTTCCCCAAGTTTTTCATGCATGAATTTTACCCCATGGTTTTAAAATAGATAGTAGAATCTGCGAATCAATAAAAGAGCGCCCTGGCCGGGATTCGAACCCGGGTCGCAGGCTTGACAAGCCTGAATGCTAACCACTACACTACCAAGGCATGCGGATATCTTTTTGAAAAACAAACTATTTAAACCATTATCGAATATGTCGACAATAACCGAAATCCCGCCAGGGTGATTTGAACACCCAACCATCCGGTTTCTGCTGGAAAAAGCCAGCAATGCAAGCTACAGCCGGATGCTCTACCAAATTGAGCTATGGCGGGAGCGCATATCTTTTTTTCACATCCATCCATTTAAAAGTATTGGATATCCGAGCAAGGAGTGTTTGAGATTTTATCGAATCTTTTTGCAAATTCCTGCAACTTACTTTTCTGTCTTATCATCCAATCATGTCATGTTTCAAACTCCTTTTGACGCTTCTCTTGCTCTTATTACGTCTTTTACTGATTCTCTTCGTGGTTTCTCCTTTATATTCAAAGCAATGAACTAAATCGTGTCATCGCCCTATCTAAATAGCAAGCATCGTCTAAAACTACCCTTCCTTCTCGTCTGTATCTCGAATAATTCTTCCCATCTTTTCTTACAGATATGATAGTCACTTCGGCGATTTTATATATCCAACTAACTTTCCAAAATGATATTTTACCAATTTTTTTGTAAAACTTTTAACTGCTTTAAAACTGCCCAAATTCTTAGACGGCAATAATTACAAAACTGCCCATACCAGTCTCAAGCAGTTCATTTTATAAATCTTTGTTTACATAGTTTAATTGGCATTTAGTAGATACTTTAGGAGTGATGTAAGAGGTGAACTTGTGCGCATAGCAATGCTAGGGTGGGAGTTCCCCCCCTTCAAAAGCGGAGGATTAGGAGTCCATTGCTATGAGTTGACACACGCACTGGCAAACAGAGGAATAGAAGTGGACTTCTACATGCCTAGAACCGAGTTTGAGATGAAGGGAACCACTCCGAAACTTATCCAAGTAATGTCTGTGAACTTCGGCCCTTACACTGCTAGAGAAGCATATGGCTCTGATTTCATGAGTAGAGTTATGCAGTACAACATGAAATGTGCAGAGGAAGTTGAGAAGAACAACAGGGAGAGAAGGTATGATCTCATACACAACCACGACTGGCTCACCATGAGGGCGGGCATACTCGCAAAACAGAAAATAAAGAAACCGCATGTAGCTACAGTTCACTCTACCGAATATGATCGCTCTGCCATGGGTGCAAACCAGCAGATTCTCGATATAGAGAGAACCGGCATGCATGCAGCTGACAGGGTGATAACCGTCAGCCACATGATGAAGAGACAGCTGGTGGATAAATTCGGGATGGACTGCAGCAAGATAAGAGTTATCTACAATGGAGTCGACCCGGAGAAGTTCAAGAAGAAATGGGAGGTCAAGAAATACTCGAAAGAGAAGGTGGTGCTGTTCCTAGGCAGGATGGCAGAGCAGAAAGGGCCTGTGCAATTCCTGCAGACTGCCCAGAAAGTTCTATCTGCGATGAAAAATGTTCATTTTGTCATGGCAGGTGGGGGCGACATGCTCCCCTACCTCATAAACTACTCCATACAACTTGGCATAAGCGACAATGTGACCTTCCTTGGTTATCTTCCCGAGAGCCAGCTCAAGGAAGCATACGCTAAAAGTGATGTGTATGTGCTTCCAAGCGTCTCAGAGCCATTTGGAATAACCGCTCTTGAGGCAATGGCAAGCGGTACTCCAATAATTCTATCAAAAACATCCGGCGTGAGCGAGATAACTCCTCACTGCTTGAAGGTTGATTTCTGGGATGTAAACAGGATGGCCGAGGACATCATAGCGTTGCTGAAATACAGGGTGCTCAACCACACGATGGGAGTGTATGAAGTAGAGGATGCGAGGAAGTTCAGTTGGGGAAGGGCAGCTGATGAGACGATAGGCGTTTACAGGGAGTTGGTCTGATGCCTTCGATATGCTTCTATTTCCAAGTCCACCAGCCTTTGAGAATGAGGCGCTTCTCTATTTTTGAGGATAACACCGGAAACCCCTACAATCTATATTTCAACGAGAAACTAAACCGGGAGGTATTCGAGAAAGTTGCAAGGAAATGTTATCTCCCGACAAACTCCATCATGCTGGATTTGATAAGCAAATTCGACGGAAGATTCAGGATATCATACAGTCTCACAGGAGTATTCTTGGACCAATGCAGCGAGTTCAACCCAAAGGTGCTGGATTCGTTTGAGGACCTGGCGAAGACCGGATGCGTTGATTTCCTGGATGAGACGTACTACCATTCCCTATGCAGCCTTTTCAAAGACAAGACGGAATTCAAGGAGCAGGTTGAGCTGCACAGGAAAGCTCTTAATTCCCTTTTCAAATGCAAGCCGGTTGTTTTCAGAAACACTGAGGCTCTCTTCACAAACGACATAGCGAAGCTTGTTGAGGATATGGGGTATAAGGGCATGGTGACGGAGGGTTTTGAGAGAATTCTTGGCTGGAGGAGCCCAGACTACTTATACAGGGTGAAGGGATGCAGTTCAATAAAGGCATTCCTCAGAAACTACAGGTTAAGCGATGATGTTGCATACAGATTCTCAGCCCGCTGGTGGAGCGAGTATCCTCTGAATGCTGAAAAATATGCTTCATGGCTCAGCAAATGCGAGGGTCCTCTTGTAAACATATTCATGGATTACGAGACCTTTGGCGAACACCAGTGGGAGGACACCGGCATATTTGAATTCCTTAAGAAAATGCCGGAGGAGATATTGAAAAATCCGAACCTTAACTTCAAAACTCCAAGCGAACTTGTCGGAATTGAACCCGTAGGAGAGGTAGATGTGCCGACTCCGCTCTCCTGGGCGGATATGGAAAGAGATGCGTCGGCGTGGCTTGGTAATGATATGCAGAGAGTTTGCTTCAGAATGCTGGAAGGGCTTGAGCCCATGGTGAGGGAAGCAAAGGATGAGAAACTTACCCGGATATGGAGGCTGCTGCAGAACAGCGACCATCTCTACTATCTTTGCACCAAATCATGGGCAGACGGGGATGTACACAAGTACTTCTCCCCGTTTGATACACCCTACGATGGTTTTATCAATTTCATGAATGTGCTTCAGGATGTTAGGTGTAAGCTGAAGGAGAAGTTGGGTATTCCTAAGAGGAGGTGAGAGGGATGGCTAGATATAAGGCAAAGAATTACTCAAACAAGCCCTGTCCGCCAGGTGGTGAGTTTGTGTTCAAGATGCCGGATGGCAGGGAAGTGGGTAAAGCGAAGAGTGTGGCTGACTTCGTTAGGATGGTGAAGATAGCTCCGCTCACGTCACTGCTCTACCACGCGAACGGTGGGCACTTCGCTCCCTGGCTTGAGATGATGGGGGAGAAGGAGCTTGCTGATAAAATAAAAGATATGAAGGGCAATGATGAGTCAGTGAGGAAGAGGCTCGTGCAGGCATTCTGATCATCCTACAATGGAGCGTCCTAGGTATGCCAGCACAACGCACTTCAATATATTGCCTCCAAGGCATGCAAGTAGAAATTCCCATATTGGATATTCCAATGCTCCAGCAGCAACTCCCACGATATCAAATAAGGGGTTGGGGAGAGCTGCCATTATAAAGATTGTTAGAAAGCCATTCCTCTTCATCCACCTTTTTACATTTTTATAAATACGGGTCTTATTTTTTTCTATAGCCACCCTACCTCCGCAGCCTGCAAAGTAACCGCTGAGCTCGCCCAGCGCACCCCCGATACCTCCTATAATCCCGACACGGAGGGGATTTAGGAACATGCCGGCAATTGGAATTCCGACAAGCCCCGGGACGGGCAGGAAAATTGTGGCACTTGATAGAAACATTAGGAGAAAAATTCCCAGATAACCCAGCGTATGCAATCTTTTGATTATATACTCCGCCGGGTTTGCTATATAGATGAACGCCACTAGAACTATGACAAGTACTGAAGCGACCAGCTCCCACCTGAAGATTTTTTTCTCATTTTTCCTCACAGTATCACTCTATATCGAGAACAATACTATTTATATACGCATTATTAATTACTATTACTGGATCGCATGCCTACAAAGTTTCTATCAAAGGACCCTTCAGAAGATACGAAACCTGAGACTACTTTGAAATCTGAAAAATTGAAGACGGGTGAGTTCGAGCCAGTGCTGAACCAGCTCGTTAAAAAAAGCAAGGGCGGAACGAAGTTCAAATCGCTGAAGGATCTCAGGTTCAAGGCAATGCTGAAGGAAGTCGAGGAGAACACTGCATTTGCAAATGCTCTGCTCGTTATGGCAGGCTGTTTCTTTCTTTTGATAACCTTTCCCCTTTATCCCATCTGGCTGATTCCATTCATGCTTCTGCTCGTAGGTTTCATCGCATACCACCATGCACCCCTTGGCACTATGGTGAGCACTTTTATTGCGCTTCCTGCGGTTGCATACCAGTCACCGCTCTTCGCGTGGTTTTTCACAATAGTGATATCGCTAACCCTGCTGCTGTCCTTCACATACTGGCATATCATATCACTGCTGTTCGTACTAATCCTTGCACCTTTCAACTTAGTGCTTGGTTTCTTCGTGCCTCCGCTGCTCATGTTCTCAACCCTTCTCTTAGGTTCTAAGAAGGGCTCATTTGTGACGTTCGTCGCAGTGCTGCTGGTGCTTATATTATCGGTAATGTGGGGCATAGGGACAGGGGTGGTTGACAACAGCGCATTTATCGTATACAACCCGACCGGCAGCAGGCTTGTGGAGCTCTACGACCAGAGAGGGGCGGAGTTCTCCGCTTTTGCAAAGCGCATAAGCGTGCCAGATGTGAGCGAGCTTGGAAATGCAATGGTATCAGCTTTCGGAAATCTCTACAAATGGGATAGCATGCAGTATGTTGGAAGTTCAATAGATGCAATAATGGGCGTATTATTCATACTCGCAATAAATGATTCGGCGCTTGTACAACTTTTCTTCTGGACTGCTGCCATGTTCCTTGCCGGCACCATCTCAGGGCTTCTTGATAGGAAGTACAAGAACTCAATAGCATCAACCTGCTCCCTTCTCATACCAATTGGTTACTGGCTCTCATGCGCAATATCCGAGCAGACCCCAGACCCCTTTGTTTTCCTAAGCACTTTTCTTGGAATAGCGCTCGTCTTCTTCCTCGAGTATAACGGTGTTGATATATCCAGGGAGGTTGCGGTGAATAAGATGGAGAAGATGGGCAAGTTCAAGAAATTCGGCATACAGGACCTGAGCCTTTCCGCAGGTGTTGAATCCCTTGATGATATCGGAGATTATGATGAAACCAAGAAGGAGCTTGTTGAAGCAATACTCTGGCCGCTCACAAAAAAGGAGCTTTCAACAGCCTATGGGTTAAAGCCGCCGAAAGGAATTCTTCTCTTCGGTCCCCCGGGAACTGGTAAAACAATGATAATGAGGGCCCTTTCAAGGGAGATGAGGATAGGCTTCTACTACGTGAAATGCAGCGACCTACTCTCGGAGTGGTACGGGGAGAGCGAGAGGAATGTCAGCGAGCTTTTCAGGATAGCTAGGACGACTGCCCCTTGCGTTTTGTTCTTTGATGAGATTGATGCAATAGGAAGAAGCAGGGACAGGTATACGTCTGATGACGTAGCCCCAAGGCTTATGGCCCTTTTCCTTTCCGAGATGGACGGTTTCAAGTCCATTAAGAATGTAATAATAGTCGGTGCCACCAACATGCCCGGAGAGCTGGACAAGGCATTGCTCAGACCAGGAAGGTTCGACAAGATAATATACACGCCTCTGCCAGACAAGGAAGGCAGGAAGGAGATATTCAAGATTCACACAAAGAACTTTCCGCTTTGTGACGATGTCAATTTTGACAAGCTAGCTGAGAAAACACAGAGATACTCGGGTGCGGACATACAGAACATTTGCATGGAGGCTGCTCGAAAGGTTGCCAAGCTAGCCAGTGAGACCAATGAGGTCATTCCGGTTTCAATGGAGCATTTCATATCTATTCTAAGTACAATAAAGCCCAGCGTCTCCCTATCCGACCTGGAGGATTATGAAAAGTTCAGGCTGGACTTTGAAAGACGCTCTGCGCCGCAGAAGGAGAAGAGCAGGGCAGAGAAGACAAGATGGGGCGACGTGGTTGGGCTCGATGATGTGAGGCAGCTTCTGGTTGAGGCTATTGAGCTCCCCCTGCTGCATGAGGATATACTCCGCGAGTACCATGTCACGCCAATAAAAGGAATCCTGCTTTTCGGTCCTCCAGGATGCGGTAAGACCATGATAGTGAAAGCTGCGTCCAATGAGCTGAATGTTGCCTTCATACACGTAAGCGGTGCTGACCTCATGAAAAGGGGGTATTCGGGTGCAGTAAGTGTGATAAAGGAGAGCTTCAACAGGGCAAGGGAGAGGGCTCCTGCATTGGTCTTCATAGATGAGATAGACTCGCTTGCGCCAAGCAGAGATTATTACGCCTCTCCCGAAAACGAGAAGGTTGTCGCCCAGCTGCTTGATGAGATGGACGGCGTGAGTGAGCTCAAGCAGGTCATGTTCATTGCTGCAACCAACAAGCCTGACAGGATAGACCCTGCGCTTCTAAGGCCGGGGAGGTTCGACAGGATAATACTGGTACCGCCTCCCATGTTTGGGAACAGGAAGAGCATCTTCCAGCTCAACCTTGAGGGAATACCACTTGAGAAGGACTTCAACTTCGATGTTCTTGCTGCCAAGACCGAAGGGTTCACGGGTGCCGATATTGCATCAGTATGCCAAGAAGCTAAGATGGACTTGGTGAGGAGCAAGCTGAGCGGCAGGAAAGCTGCGCTTACAATGGACAGCATGGAACGCATTATCTCCAAGAGAAGGCCTTCGGTTACAGTGCAGCATCTCCAGACTTACATAAAGTTCCTGGAGGAGTATGGAGAAAGAAGATGATCAACGTCGTTAAATCGAAGCCAATGTTGGACATTTGACGTATTTTATTATTTAATTTATAAATTGGATTTTATATATACCCGAAACCTTTAAATAGGCTGTAAAGTCAATCAGTACGATCATCATTATTGATGCCTGCCGAAGTAGGCTTTTGGCAGCATATGAGATAAGATGGTGTTGGGCAAACGTCGCCGGTAATCCTTGTATAAATATGCCCAAAGCATGAGGCGACATAAAAACGAGGTGAGAAATTGAAAGGATTGAATGTGAAAAGGATTGCGGCCTTAGCTGCTGGCGCAGCTATCTTGGGAGCAACTCTTGCAACCGCAGGGGCTGTGACCTATAGCAACACTCAGATTATAACTGCTGAGGGTGTGCCACAGGTTAAGGTTGTAGTCGGAGCGAATGCAGCTGCATCTGACGGTGTTGCAGCAGCAAACATCGCCGCACTGATTGGGAACTTGGCTTTTAAGTCCCAGGCTGTAACGGCAACTGTTGCTGGAGCTGCGGATCTAGGATGCACAGTAAGTGGTGCTGGCGGAGCTGGCACCTGCGCCGTGAGCAACGAGAAGGTCACGCTTGAGGTGACTGTTCCGGGCACGGTGGGCGGAGTGTACCCATTCAACACACTGATAAACGACTGGGTCGACAAGAAGCTTGAGAATAGGTTGAGAGTATCACCGGACGATGTGTACAACAACCAGATTGACATGTCGCCGTTCTTCTATGTAGGGGCGGTACCAACACTGTACGGGTATTCCCTTAGGAAGGTATCCTCAACTGACTTCCCTGCGATTGCATCGCCATCAGTAACAGACCCATACGCAAACAAGCAATACACAGAGGATCAGACACTTTGGTTCCAGGCATGGCCACAGTATGACACGCAGCACAAGCAGCTGTCAGCCATGTACCCGAAAGGTGCGTACCAGATTGAGTTCACGCAGGACCAGGCCGGAGTTCCGGTTGGTACATGCGATGCAACTTCAGTAACAAATCTGGATACCATATACCAAACCAACAATACATACCAGGGTGACTACACAAGATGCGGTGACCCAGACAAGACTGACAGGCACAGAGTGCACATAGGGTTCCTTGGTGACACATACATAATAAGCCAGTTGAACGCTCCAGATGACGCAACATGCCTAGCAAATTTTGCTGGCAATGTCTCGGGTCATACCCTGGCTAGCCTGCTGACATCTACCACCGATGAGTGCTCTGGTGGTGCGATAAGCCTGGCTAAAGAGAGCGCATATGGAATTGTGCACGTGGGCGAGAACCTCTCGGCTGGTGCTTACACGCTGAAACTGGAGGATATTGAGGCACCACTAGGAGGAGGAACAACTCAACAGTCCGCAGCTTCAATTGCCATATACGACTCGACAGGAACTCTGCTGAAAGAGGACAAGTACTACCCAAGCCAGAGTTCTTACTCTTGGACAGCACCAGATGGATCCAAGGTGAGAATCAAGGTATACAAGACAAACCCAGGTTACTATGCCTATGCAAAGTGGGCTGAGATGGCTGTGTACTCTTCGGAGTTCACAATGAATGATGGACAGCAAATCAACAGCGACAACGACAACTGGAACGTGAAACTTGTTTGGAGAAACAAGGATCCAACCTACAGCAGCAAGAGCGCTGATGCACTGAGGAAGATAATACTGTACGATGCAACCTCAGGAATGACCACGAATAACTACCTGAGCAGCGGCGATACGTATGACTTCATACAAACGCCAGTTGCATACCAGGTGCAGTTCGGCGGCATAACACTAGGAAGCGCTGACTACGACACACTATCTACCTACCTCTACTATGTGCCTACGGCAACATTTGCAGTGCAGGGCAACTTTGGAGGCACTTGCAATGACCCCGGAACCGTGTATCTGCAGGGCAACTTTATGCAAGTAACCTCTAACGTAAAGGGTGCGTTCCAGCTAAGTGGTTCAGGAACCTTCCAGGTGCAGAGCTTCTATATATACCTTGGAAACACCACAACTCTCAGCAACGTAACTGGTATGGAAGGAGTAGATGTGGGAGACCTCATCTTCCAGAAACCAGTTGGGACTTGCTACTATACCATGCCGGGCTCAATAAACTACATGGCAGGAGATGCAACAAGCTTTGACTCACCAGTGCCATTCACTGTCAATTCTGGCAACTACTCGATCGGAGCCATAGCGTTCCAGGAGGCAGCATCTCAAAGCGCTGGACCAATCGACGCATGGGTAGTTCCATACACTACTGACCCAACTGACAGCAAGGCCAAATTCCTGCTGAGTACCACGACAACAAGGGAGATCCCCTACTTCGGAGTTACAGGTGCACTAAATATAGACCCACTGATGGAAATAAGCCCATCAGGCCCATATCCAGCAGAAGTGGGCTACTACTCTGAGAGAGGCTCCCAGTTTGCGGGAATGGACACGTTCTCAGTGACAATCAGCAGGGCAAGAAAGCTTGGAGAGATGAAGTTCTTCATGAAGAGCCAAGGCGCAAACACAACCACAGGTACCACAATAGGACCTCTTGGTGAGGGCGAGAGCGCCAACGTCGGCGGTGGAGTGACCGTAAAGGTCGACACCATCACCGAGACAGTTGGAACTTGCACAGCAGGTCCAAACGCAGTGTGCACTGTGACTGGTGCGGACGGTCTGACAGCAACTCCGTCTGTAACAGCTGCAAATGTGAGAGTCGCTCTGGATCCAGCATCGCAGAAGCTTGTTGTACTGGATAAGGATGCTGACAAGTCCGCTACTTTGATAGTAGTTGGAGGAAACCTTGTCAACACAGTGGCCGCAGAAGTCATGCAGACCACGAACATCAACCTTGCAACGGACAAGGTTGTTGTACAGCCAATCGGTACAAACAGGATTCTGGTGGCTGGTTACACAGCGGCTGACACACAGACTGCAGCCGACCAGTTCATCCAGGCACTGATTGCAGCAGCCCAATAGATGAATTGAAAGGGCGAAAGCCCTTTTTCTCCTTTTTATTTTTCATGAACCCCTAGTCTATTCCATGCCCCGAAAAAAGATACATTAAGTTTATATATCCGCCCAACTAATTCTTAATGAGGCGATCGGATGAGAAAAGGAATTTTGCTGTTGTCCCTACTGGTGTTGGCTTCATTCCTGCAAGCTCAGCTAAACGTCACGGAATTCGTCACACCCTATCTGTACAAAGGAGAAAACTATTCGAGAGATGTGAGGATGACAGATGCAAAAATATCCTCCGGGAACTATTCAATTGTTATAATAAATAATACATATACATTCCTCCTCAACACGAGCGACAGGATATACCTGGTTGAAAACCAAGCGAGCATAAATTCCGTGCTTCGCCAGTACTACACAACAGCCACCTACCCGACGCAAGTTGAACTTAATTCGTTGAATTCCTCATTCCAATCCTTCCTAGCCAGCAGAGGGAAGGAGGAGGCTGAATGCTTAGTAGTGACTGGTCTGGAAAATCCAGATCGCTCACCACGCCTCACGTGCACTGCAGACAATATATGCGAATCCTGCCAGTCCGTTCCAGTCTGCAGGGACGTGATGAAGGGGACTCAAGAGACACCCGACCCCATGTCCAGCCCCCTTGTTCAAGCAATCGCGGTAATGTCAGTCGATTTCCCGCTCATCAGAGGAAATATATCCGTTTTCAATAGTCAGATGGCTGGCATTGGCAACTCCACCGATGTATCAGCCTCGCTCCTTGCAATGCAGCAGAGCCTCACCTCACTGAACTCTCTTCTGGGTGATATGGAAAAACTACCAGTAGAAATAATCTACGAGCAGTATACCGATTACTACAACCACAAAGCTTTGGGATTCTGCAGGAATTTCTATAAAGTCTACAACCTGACTGCCCTAAGCTCTGCAATAAACCAAGCAACGCAGCTCAGCTCAAGAGTTCCGACAGAAGGCACGCTGGAGGGATGGGTATCCTCGATATTCGATAGCACTCCGACAAGGAAGCTCAACAGGACAATAAGGGAGGATAGGGAGAAGTTTGATGCCGCCTATGCGGTGCTTCTTGACAGGAGGAATAGCATCGTACAAAGAGCCAACCAGTCGCTTTTGTACATACGTGATAACAGCACTATCAAACAACTGACTAGCCTTGATGACACCCTGTCCCAGATAGCCGAGCTTGGCGACAAGAGGGCTTATGACAATGCCTCTCGCCTCTCAAGGAACTTCTCGCTAATGGCGGATATTGCGGACTCGCAGGTATCCGGGCTTGAAACAACATACAACCAAATTTTGGTCAACAACGAGTCAGCTTCAGACGCACTTTTCAAGGCATGGCTGTACCTTGAGCCGCAGGACTTTGTTTTGAATGATAAGCTAGAGCTTTTAAGGACCCAGAAGGCATCCGTAGACTTTACAATCTACAACAGTTCGCCCTTCTCCCTATCACAAGCAAACCAGTTGAGTGACCAGCTTTTAAACATCCAACTCAGTGCCAATGCCATAGTGGACGAGAAATCAGCTGCAACTTCCAATCAGATGAACAGTCTCGTATCCGTTATCGCAAAGCCTGCAGTATCTTTTTCACTGGGCGTTGTCAATTCAGTCATACCGCTCTCCTACGCGGATAAAGAGAAGAACACATCAACAATAATAGCAGTTATACTCATTGCAATGGACCTATTCATCCTGCTGCTCACATTCGGAGCTTTCTTCTTCTTTGTGCGTTCAAAGAGAGTGGAGCTTCACAGCGTAGCAAAAATAGCATGGGCATTCATCTTCGTTTTCTTCATAGTGCTGCTAGCCCTGTCCACTCTTGCAATCTACAACGTGGCAGACCTGCAGTCCCACCCAACCAACTTCGGTCCATTCCTCTCTGAGATGAAGAGTTCCTCAAAAGTAGGGGTAGTCGTTGAGTTGACAGACCTGAATGCTACAATGACGGAGAAGATGGTAAACTGTTCGGAAAGGATTGCATCAAAGCTTACATCTTTAAACAAATCCGTGATGGACTTCAGGTATGACGGTGACAATTGCTTTGCAGGCAATCTAACGCAGAGCAAAAGCTCCTGCGAGAATGACATTGATGCGAACCCAGTGATGATACTGAGAAGCGGGGAGGAGGATAAGGCAACATTCATGGTTTTCTACACAAAGAAGGCAACTTTTGAAGGCGGAGAGAAATTCTTCGAAGATTGCTTGGTTACAAAAACTCTGGAGTAGTGTTAAAATGAAAGAATACAAGAATATCCTATTGATTCTGCTGTTTATTGCAGTGCTATTAATCATCTATGTCTATTACCCGAAGAGTGAGCCGACAATAAGTTTCAGTGACTTCAAGGATGAACTCAATAAAAGTGAAGATATCTCAATTGTGACTGATACACGTTTATCCCCCGCCACCGGTTTTGTTATAAATTGCGGGCTTGATTTAGTAACTAGAATACATGGTATGGGGAAGAACGCAAGATATTTTTCTTATGAGAGTGAGGACTGTCTCTATTCTTCCATAAGCAATACTACTCTCAAAAACTCATCGATTAATGAGTGCGAATCTCTCATGTCAAGTTCAGTAGTATTCTATATTAAATATAATCCTACAAAAAATTCTACTATTTTCTATAAGTCTAAAGTAGTAACCGAAGGTGATAACGACTTCCTTGCGGACTGCCAAATTTCAAGGCTAATCAGCTAACTACTTATACCTCAGAAATGCGCCAACTCCCCTGAATCCCTGCATGAATTGGCTTCCCTCTGCAGTATCCGTGGATATCATCTCGACTTTCACGTTTTTTGAATCCGCAAGCTCTATCAGCTCGTCAGCCAGCTCCCTCTCCTCAACAACTTTCATCTTCGCACCGCAGGAGCACTCCTTCGACTCACCAGTGATGCTGCTTTCCCTCTTTCCGCAACTCGGGCATTCCAGAGTAGACCTCTTGACATCCAGCCCTTCTGAAAGAAGCAGCAGTTCGGCTTTATTTTTCTCAAGCGCCTCCCTCACCTCTTTCTCCCCGTATGTGGCAAACCCATCCTTCACAACTTCCTTTATGAACCTGTCAACAAGCACCTTCTCTTTCACTGCTTCCTGTTCCGCTATGAGCGGCTCTGCCTTCTCTGTAAGCTCCTTCACCCCGTACTCCTCCGTATAACCTGTATCAACAACCCCCAGGACTTTAAGCTGGTAGTTGAAAGGGCTCAGCTTCATGAAATCCTCCTTTGCGGGCCCAGGGCCGCCCACTATGATGCCCTTCAAGTTCTTGATGTTGACGAACACCTCATCCATGGCATCTCCAATCCTCTTGTAGTACTTCTCTATGCTCTCCTCTATAAGTCGCTCATAACGTCTAGCGCTCTGGCCACCCTTCCCATGCAGCTTTGAGTGCGCAGTCGAGTTCAGCTTCCTCACTATCTTGGTCTGTTTCCCTTTAAGGACTGCAATTGTAGCTTCCCTCCCATCCATCACAACAAGACCGTATACCTCCTTCACCTCAAGCATCTCCTCAAGTGGCTCTAGGAAGAAGCTGGAATCGCACCTGTAAAGCTGCACATGTATCGGCTCAGGAGGGGATATGGAATACAACCGTATGTCTGGTCTGCCCTGTTCCTTCGAAACATTGCCGCAGAATATCGCGATTCCATTCTCAGGAGGCTCCCTGAATATCTTAAGATAATTTATAATCTTCTCAAGAGCATCAAGCACATTCTTTCTTGTGCTCTTCGATTTTATGTTGCTGGCCTGCCCATATTCTGCCTTCAGCTTGTTGCTCACTTCAGCTATTGGATATCTGGGAGGGATATAGACTGAGATGAGCTCGGTTCCACTACCCGCAATGTTGCTCAGCTCCTTGAGCTTCTTCTTCATCTCATATTTTGCTTTGCTTTTCTCGCTCATACAATAACCTTTAAAAACAACAAAGACCCAGGACGCGCAAAAAGAACTCTATGCAAATTCTATCTCATCCTCTGCGTTTGTGAATTTTGCTTCGTTAAGCTCATCCACCAGCTTCACTCTCCTCTTAATCTCATTGGACCATTTATCTCTCTCAAATCCCTTCTGCGCCAGGAACGCGCATATCCACCTCTCAAAACTGCCTCCTGCGCACCCGCTCCAGAGCTCGCCCTTGCTGGATTTAACGCTGAACGCTTTTGGGTACTTGTCACCGATGACACTGATATTCTGGATCTCAAGCCATTCGCTTTTGGCTCTCTCCCCTCTGTAAGGGAGATAAGCTTCAAAATCCACCGTCCCCACTCCTTCAACCTCATTGTCAGACAGCTTCTTCTCACCCTCCTGGGCCATCCACCAGGGAACCACCGAATATTTCTTTGTCTCCAGCTCCAGCAACTCATCGAATATGAAGGTGAGCTTCTCCTCAACTTCCTCTGCCATTTTTTTAACCTGCTCTGGCGAGCCTATGAAAAGCGTTTCAGCCCTGTGGAATTCCTCAACTCTTGCAATTCCATGCGTCCCTCCAGCCTCATTCCTGTATGAGGGCCCGCTCCAGTCGTACACTTTCAAGGGTAGTGACGTATCCGCCCTCAAGATTTTGCCCTCAAGGAACTGCCAGAAAGGAGGGCATTGGGCGTAGGATAGGATGCCCACAGGTTCTACCTTTTTCATTATGCTCTCCTTGTGTATCTCACCAGTTATCCTGAAGTAATCCATTGTCTCCTCCCATTCCTTAGGGCTGCTTACTTTTGGAACCATCACATAGTACGCATCGGGGTAGATGCTCTTGGCATGGCCGGATTTCTTCGGTACATCCCATGGCTCGAATTTCGGGAATATCATCTCCATAAAACCGAGAGGTTTGTACAGGTTCTCAACCATAATATCCCGCAATGCATTCACGAGAGAAGTGAAATTTCTTCCGTATACGAACTGCCCTTTAGAATGAGTCCTTCTTATCCACTTCATCTTCTCAAGCTCTACACTCGGATCCCTATCAGTGAACATTTTCCTCTGGTTGCCCTCCCGCAGCAGCTTCTTTATCTCTGCCTTGCCCTCGTATTCCTGCCTCTCAGCTTTCTCAATAACAAGTTCAATCACCCTGTCAACTCCTCCTACTTCTATAACATCGACAGTAAGCGATGGACCGAATATGATATCCGCCTTGTCACCTTTCATTTCTATTTTATCAACGTAGAATGCAATTTTTACTGGCTCTTTTGGCTCCCTTCCAAGCTCAACTCCTTTCACTTCCAGCTTCTTTATCTCGATCTTCCTTATACCAACTTTTATTTTAGCTCCAAGAAGGTTGAGCTGGTTCCTCAGTCTCAGAAGTGCATCCGGTGCTCTCACATATCTCCCGCTGACTATTTTCACCTTTAGCTTGTTCCCTTCAATACTCCATTCCTTCAGTTGAGAAGCCTCGCCTTCCTTTCCTTTCGGAGCCCCTTTCTTGAACAACCCCTTATCCGTGTTAGATAAAACTTCCTCTATCTCGCTCTTCTTGCCTTCTATATCACCGCTGAATTCAAGCACTGCTTCAAGCTCGAATAACATCATAACACCTCTATCATCTTGCACATAAACTCACAACTTTTCGTTTATATAAGCCTTTCACCCGGAAAGTTACCCCCGCATGAAATTTTTAAAGAAAATTAGTTTAATTGACGCCTATGAGAAGCTACAATTTATGACTAGCCTCAGTACTTGAGAATCTCGCTCCTCGCCTGCTCAAGCTGCATCCTCGCAACATCCTGTTTCCTCCTGAAATTCGGCAGCAGGGAGTTCGAGAATCTCAGCGGAAGCAGAGCCTCATAAAGTTCATCCATCTTGGAGAAGTAGTAGTCCGCCTTCTTCCTATCCCCTCTCTTCAACTCCTCTAGCATCTCCCTCCTCAGTTCTCCCACACAGTCTAGAAGTCCGAGTAGATGTGCCTTGTACGGAACTTTAAGTTCGTTATATGTCGGTATCTCTTCTCTTCTTATTATCGCAAGCAGAACTCTCGCCTCGCAGTATTCCTGGTATGCCTGCAGTGCTATATTTTCAAAACCATCGGTTTTCCTCATTTTTTCAACTAGCTTTTCAACAATTTTAATTTGTTTATCGCATTCCTTAACCTCTTTCGAGTGTATGCACTTTATTGAGACAGAGCAGCCTCTGACAATCTCCCTTGTCAGCCTCAGGACTTCGTCCTGCTCCCTCTCCTCCTTCTCAAGAATTTTTACAAGCCCGCTAATGCTGCTCTCAAGCTTTCCCATAAGGGAAGCTATATTTATTAAACCTTTTATATCTATTCTTGGTGATTGCTTGAAAGTGGTCCTCTCGGTAGGCGGAAGTCTCCTGAACCCAGGTCAGCCCGATTTTTCTTTCATAAAGCAGCTCGCATCGCTCCTCAAGAGGCTTAAAACAAAATATCAACTCGCTGTAGTCTGCGGAGGCGGAGTGCCTGCAAGAGAAAATGCCTCTCATATCCGAAAGCTCGGAGGTAGCGAGTTTCTTGCAGATGAAGTAGCAATACTATCAACGAGGATGAATGCGATGATGCTTCTCTCCGCTCTTGGCGAGGATGCCCATCCCGTTGTTGCAGAAAGCTTCAAAGAAGTAATGGATGCCATGAACTCAGGAAAGATTGTGCTCATGGGCGGGACTGTACCCGGCATAACGACAGATACCGATGCTGCTCTGCTTGCAGAGGGGATAGGAGCAAAGAGGATAGTCAACCTCAGCAATGTCGACGGAGTCTACAGCGGAGACCCCAAAAAGGATAAAAACGCCAAGAAGCTGCAGAGGATGAGTTTTAGCCAGCTTACCCAGCTCGCCTCGCGGTACGATGAGAGAAAAGCCGGGACTCGATTCGTGTTTGATTTGATAGCGTGCAAGCTGATTGCCCGCTCGATGATAGAAACCCATTTTATCTATGGTAAGAATTTTGCAGAAGTGCAGAGCGCAATTGAGGGAAAGATACATTCCGGCACATTGGTGAGATAGTCATAGAGATAAAAAATAGAAAGATTTAAAAAGGAAGGCTGGAAATACATTATATCTGAAGGTATGTTAATACCAAGAGGTGGTTTTGAATGATAATGCGAAAGGGCCAAACGGCCATGGAGTACCTTATGACCTACGGGTGGGCAATTCTGATCATAATGGTGGTCCTGGCAGTGCTTTTCTATCTGGGAGTTCTTAACCCATCAAGTGTAACTCCAAGCCAGTGCGTGTTCCCGGCAGGAATCACATGCGTGAGTAACCAGCTGAAGACAAGTGGAAAGCTTTACCTGGTAATAGGCCAGGGCACAGGCAAGACAATTCAGATAAATGGTATAGCCTGCACACAGAACTCAAGTGTGAGCTTCCCAAGCAGCGGGATAATCTCGTACGGTGGCGGTAATAACATAAATGTATCTTCCGGAAGTCAGGTAACAGTGGCAAACCCTTCGGCTACGACATTCATAAACCAGACAAACTGCACTGATGCAAGTGGTGCAGTTCTGACCAACCAGCCAATCAATTCAGTGTACAACGGAAAGATATACATAAACTACACAGAGCTGGACACTAATTTAAATAGAATAGTTACCGGAACATACACCGCTAAGTACGAACCTTAAGTCCTTTATTTTTTTATTATTTTTTTAATTTCATCCACCCCTAGAATTGGCTTTCTGCTTCTATCGTAATCCTCGGCTATCCTAGGGCAGGCAGTGTTAACAAAACAGTCAAATTCGAGCAGATTGTTCAAAGATTCAAAGTTCAGCTCGTTGCATACGAGAATGCACGCTTTTCTGCCACCTTCTTCCAGAAGTTTCTTCAGATAAAGTGCCTTTTTGAAGTTGAACTGCCCTGGCTTTGTGCTGCATATAATGCCGAAATTCTTCGCTCCAACAGCGGCAAGCAACGCCCCTTTTCTTCTTCTCAGCTCTCTTGTTCTTTCTTCCGACATCCACCGCACGCTTCTGGAGAAAGGGTCCACTGCAAGCAGGGGCTTCTCAGTTGCAAGTGCGCCTCCCAGAGCATGAAATACGCCCCCTCCGAAGAAAATGAAGCAATCAACCTTGTTTTCTATATCTTTTATGCTCCCCCAGTCGCATCCAAGAATCTGCCCGTCATACTTTGCTTTCTTCCCATGCTTTCCAATGAACACCTTTTTGCCTTTGCCCTCAAGAAACTTTTTTATCTCCCTGATCTGTCCGATATGCTGGACAGTTGTTACAATTCCTATTCCCTCGTATCCTGCAAGCTCCTTTACTGCTTTTGAGAGCACGGCACGAAATTTGACTGGAGTTCGGTATTCCACGAACTCCACCGGAATGCTGCTTCTAACGGAGAATTCGGAATGTCCGTACTGTATTATCTTGTCAGCATCGCATCTCCTTGCCTCTTCAAGCGCCACATCGCAGGCACCGTAACAGGGAGAGCAGGATACCACAACCTCATCCCCTTCTTTCTCCAGTTCCTGAACTATCCTTAATGCCTTGCTCTTAATACCCTCTGGAAGCTGGAGAAGTATCCTCACGAAAACCCTTCTCTCTAGATATATTATAAAAATAAAAAATCAGAACTCGAATCCCCCGTCCTTGTCTGTGAGCTCTCTTAGCTTCTTCAGCATGAGCTTCTTCTCAGCGCTTGCTACGTTCCTTCTTGTTACATCCACCATATCCGGGTTCACTGAGATGCTGTTTATGCCGAACTCCACAAGCTTCTCGCTGTATTCCGGATAGACGCTTGGAGCCTGCCCGCATATTGACGTTGTAACCCCGTTCTTATTGCATATCCTTATGATGTGCTTCAATGCTTTGAGAATTGCCTCGTTCCTCTCATCAAATTTCGCAGCTAGGGTGGAGCTGTCCCTGTCGCATGCAAGGATGAACTGCGTAAGGTCGTTGCTGCCTATCGATATGCCGTCTATCCCCTCCTGGCAGAATTCCTCAGCGAGGAATATTGTGCTCGGCACTTCAACCATTATCCACAGCTTGAAATCCTTGTTTCTCTCCAGCCCGAATTTCTCAAGGAGCTTCTTCACTCCTCTAATTTCCTCAATTGTCCTGACCATTGGTATCATAAGCCACAGGTTCTTCAGTCCATAGACCTCTCTCACTTTCCTTATAGCATCAACTTCTAGTTTGAATACATCAGGCTCTGAGGTATATCTTGAGCAGCCTCTGTAACCCATCATTGGGTTCTCCTCTTTCGGCTCGTACTTCTCTCCCCCCTCCAGATTCCTGTACTCGTTTGTCTTGAAGTCTGTTGCCCTGTAAACAACCGGCCTTGGATAGAAGGCTGCGCAGATCTGCCTCATTCCCTCAGCAAGCTTGTCTGTGTACTCCTGCTCCTTGTGCTCCTCAATTGCTTTTCTCGGGTGCAGGCCTATGCCTGCTATCATAAATTCCGCCCTGAACAGACCTACCCCATCAACATTGAGAGAAGACATTTTCTCAGCAAGCTCGGGCTCACCCAGGTTCAAGTATATCTTGGTGCCTGTCACAAGCGGAGCAGAAACAACTCCGGCTCCACCTGCCTCTGGCTTCTTTGCTACGGCAATGTCAACCTTGCCTTTGTAAACAACACCCATCTTTGCGTCAACCGTAATCAAATCTCCGTCATGCAGAATCTTTGTAGCCTCCTTTGTTCCCACAATGCATGGAACTCCGAGCTCCCTGCTGACTATTGCAGCGTGGCAGGTTGCCCCTCCAGAATTTGTGAGTATAGCAGCGGCTTTCTTCATGGCAGGAACATAGTCAGGTGATGTCATCTCTGTCACCAGTATGTCTCCCTTCTCCATCCTGCCAATGTCCTTTGCTGTCGGAATCATCTTCACCCTGCCTACAGCAACGCCCGGGCTTGCACCCGAACCCCTTAGAATTATCTCCGCATTAGCAACTGAACTTCCACCCTCAACCACACTCTCACCCCCTCCTTTTTTTATAGTTGTTATGGGCCTGCTTTGAACTATGAAAACCTGCCCCTTGGAAATAGCCCACTCACTATCCTGGGGCCAGCCATAATGCTCCTCAATCTCCTTTCCATAATTTGCTAGCTCAATAATTTCATCATCAGTCAGCTTCTGCCTCTCCTGCATCTCATCCTTGATATTCACGTGCTCGTTCTTGCCGTTGATTTTGGTTATCATCCAAGTCTGCTGCGCAATATCCTTCTCAACTATCTCCATCGTATCCTTCTTCACAGTATATCTGTCAGGAGTGACAGAACCAGAAACAACAATCTCGCCAAGCCCGTATGCCGCCTCTATGCTTATCCTGTTTGGGTCATTAGTTATCGGGTCGCTTGTGAACATAACTCCTGCTTTCTCTGACTGCACCATCTCCTGCACTACCGCAGCCAATCCAACTTTCAGGTGGTCGAACCCCTTCTCCTGTCGGTAATATATTGCTCTGCTCCCGAAAAGAGATGCCCAGCACATCTGGACTGCTTTAAGTACATTGTCAGCTCCTTTGATGTTAAGATAAGTTTCCTGCTGGCCTGCAAAGCTCGCCTCAGGAAGGTCCTCAGCAGTTGCAGAACTTCTAACCGCAACGTATTTTTCCTCAGATTCGCTCGGCATAATATCCACGCCGCAGAGTTTGTTGTATGCCTTTATTATGTCAGTCCTTAGGGTATCAGGCATTCTTGCTGAGAGTATGAGCGCCTTTATCTCATCGCTTGCAGCATTGAGCTTCTGGGTATCCTCAACATCGAGGTTCTCAGTTATCTTCGCGATTGCCTTATCAATCCCATTTGCTTTCAAAAATACGAAATATGCATCGCTTGTCGTGCAGAACCCGTTCGGAACAGGAAGGCCTATGCCTGCCATTTCACCTAGGTTAGCGCCTTTCCCGCCCACCTTTCCGACATCCTCCTTACCTACCTGTGAAAACCACAATATATTCTCCATCCGCACACCTCCAGATGAAAACAACAGCCTTAGCTGAGCTCGCTAAGTTTTGTATAATAAGCCCCCGAAAGCTTCGGCTTAACTCTCTTGATCGCTTCCTTAACTATATCCACATCCTTCTTCATCATCCTGATGATGAAAATCTTCTGATCTGCCTTCACCCTCGCAGCCCTGTCGTTTGGTCTGCCGAATGATTTTCTCATTCCCTTCTGAAGCCTGTCTGCCCCAGCCCCCACAATCATCTTGTTCTCCCTTATGACATTATGCGGGAAAATGAGAACTTTGAAGTAGAAGTTTGCCGGCAGCTGTTTCTCGAGGTACTTGTTGGCTGCCTGCCTTGCTGCCTCTATTGCGTTATCCCTCAACTGGATGTTATCCTCGGCTATAAGCGCAATCTCCATCTCGTACTTCTTCCCAGCATCTCCCATGTTAAAGATCTGAACTGCGTTGTGGGGGAGTGCCTTAACATAGGATTTCCTGGGTTTCTTCCTTGAGAATCTCGTCCAGCAGACTTTTCCAATACCCCTGCATGTGTGCGCAGGCCTCAATCCCATATAAAACACCTTAAAGTTGGAATAAAATTTTAGAAGTGATAGTTTAAAAGCATTTGCCCTTTTCACCTCTCAAATCTCTCAGCATCTTGCATCTCATGCAGACTTCCTGCGAACTCAGTTCACCGCATTCCTTGCACTTGATCGGAGTTTCATTACTACTAAACTTTTCTTTAAGAACGTCCCTCACGCTCATAAAGCTGTTGAAAACCCTGAACTTCGTGCCTGGAAATTTTTCCTCTACTTCATTTAGAAAGACTCTCACTTCATTTCTGAAAGCCTCATGCGCATAGGGGCATCTCCCAAACTTGATATTCATAGCTTTTATTATTGAATAAACCGCACTCTCCCTCTCGGGAATCCTTATCAATGGCTTTATCCTGTCAACAAAGAACTCGTGCTCGATTATACCCCCGCTGGGGCCGAATCTGGCAAGCCTGAAAGGTTCATTCCTGAGGAAATTCATGAGAACTGTCTGCGCCGCATCATCAAGGTTATGCCCCACCGCAAGCTTGTTAAGGCCCATCTCCCTAGCAGTTTTGTTGAGAATCCATCTCCTGAAAACTCCGCAGTAGCTGCACGTCCTCATCCTATCCTTTTTCCCTGCAATTTCATCAACAGTAATCTCAATCTCCCTTTTGAATGAGAGAATTCTGTGCTCCACACCTAGCTTTCTGCAGTTCTCTTTTGCAACCTTTAGCGTTCCTTCTCTGTATCCCTTTATGCCCTCGTCAACAGACAAAGCAACAAGCTCCACCCTCATGCTATCGCATATATCATTCAGCAGATACAGCATCGATACGCTGTCCTTTCCTCCTGAAACCGCAACACCCACTCTATCTCCTTTTCCAATCATCCTGAACTCTCTTACAGTTCTCCTCACCCTCTTCTCAAAGCTATCCACAAAGTGCTTCTTGCAGAGGTTCTCATTCCCATAAGGGAGGTAGACCACGGCATCTCTACTGCACTTGGAGCACTCAACCGCCATAGACAACACCGAATATTTCAACTCTATCCTTTCCGTCTACCTCTTCCAATTCCGAGACCAGCCTGCCGTTTTTCCTTGCCAGATGCGTCTCCCTGTTCACCCCAAGCTGGCGCATCACATCAAGTATGCTCATTCCTTTTTTCAGCCTAACCCCCACAGGCTTGCCGTTCAATTTCACCTTAAAAAAGACCATACATTAACTTAATATATATTCTTCTTTAAAAAGAGTAATAGGAGGAACCATTTTTTTGAAGGGGTATTGATATGGGATTCTACAAGCTGGTGAAGGAGGCTTTTGAGAAAGAGCACAAGGAGCGCTCACCACTCTATAAAAAAAGGCTTATCGAGTGGAGGAAGGCAGGAATAGTTGAGAGAGCAAATAAACCAACGAATATAGCAAGAGCCCGAGAGCTGGGATACAAGGCAAAGCAGGGTTTTACAGTTGCTATAGTGAAGGTGGGCAGGGGTCGGAGAAAAAGACCCAAGCCAGACCTGGGAAGGAAACCATCCAAATCCGGAAGATTTTTCTCACCTGAGAAATCTCTCCAGAGAATAGCAGAGGAGAAGGCATCAACAAAATTCCCAAACCTTGAGGTGCTGAATTCCTACTGGGTTGGTGAGGATGGTAGATACAAGTATTTCGAGGTTTTGCTGGTTGACGTGAACCACCCTGCAATAAAGAACGACAAATCCCTCTCGTGGATATGCAAGCAGAAAGGGAGGGCATACAGAGGTCTCACCAGCAGTGGTAAGAAAGGTAGAACTAGTTGAGCATAAATGCTCTCTTGCAGGAGGTATTCGCATGTGGGTGAGTAAAAGGAGAGAGATAATCGACCTGGCCACTAAAGACGTCATAACTACCGCTCCAACTACAACGATAAAGGCACTTTGCGACTTGATGATGAAAACTGGGAAGAGGAAGATACCCATAATCGACTCAATGCATCTTCTTAAAGGGATGGTGACCAGCACCGACCTCATAAACTACTTCGGGGGAGGCAGCAAATACCTCATAATGGAGAAGGATTACCAAGGAAACTTTCTCAGCGGAATAAATGCCCCTATCTCAAAAGTAATGACAACTGAAGTCTTTTTTGTGAATGAAGATGAGCCGGTTGGTTCTGTTGCGGATAAGATGCTATACCAGTATTTCGGTGGCTTCCCGATACTGAACAAGGATGCGAAGCTTATAGGTTTTGTTACCGAGCAAGATTTCATTGCCCCTCTTGGAGGCGAAAAGCTCAACTTCCCTGCCAGGAATGCTATGACCAAGAAAGTCATCACAATAACACCGGAAACTGCCATAAAGGATGCATCCAGAATAATGTGCGCAAACCAGCTAAGAAGGCTTCCTGTTGTCAGCGAGCACCAGATTGTAGGGATGGTTCGCTCATACGATATACTCAAGTTCATAAGCCATGCAGAATTCGCAAAGTTCCATACTTTAAAGACAGAAGCAATTCTTAGCGAAATTGCAGCCAATGTGATGAGCAAAGACGTCTATGCAATAGATGAAGAGCTTGATCTGGGTGAAGTCATACGGCTCTTCAAGGAGAAAAGATATGGTGGATTCCCCATTGCGAAGGGTGACAGGCTTATAGGCATAATCACCGAGAGGGATGTTTTCAGGGCAGTGTACTCCACCCTGAAGATGCATTTCCCGAAGAAGTTCAACGAAATGGTATTCACGCTATTCCACGAGAAGTGAGCCACCCATGCCAGAGTACTACGATTTGGGTGTGAGGTTCTGGGAAGACGGTTTGGAGAAGTATGCTAATTCACTCGGTTTCAAGAGCATATGCAGCTTCTCAAAGGAAGGAAATGGCATGGAAATAAGGGCTCAGAAGCTGGAGGATCTGAAGCTTGGCACCACGGGGAAAATAATCCTCCTCTCTTCGCAGAACCCAGAGCTTCTTAAAAAAGCATGCAGAAGAGATGTAGACATGCTGTTATTCGAGAGATTTCTGCCTGATGTTGGCCTTGTGAGAGTTGCAGCTGAAAACAAAAAGCCATTTGAGATACCCGTATCTGTTTTGCTTGAAAGAAAAGGTGCCGAAAGGGCACTTCTCATGTCGAGGATAAGCTTCTTCCTCAAGATCTGCAACAAGTACAGGGCGGATTTCATTCTTACCAGTGGAGCTACAAATAAATTTTTCATGAAGTCACCGCCAGAGCTTGTCGCAATTGGGGAAGCGCTTGGTTTATCGCATGACCAGGCAGTGAAATCCATTTCCATAATTCCCGAGTACATCTTGGAGAGATGATTGAATGGCAGTTCCCACACTGAGGAAAAAGAAGAGATATGTGCGTCTAAGGTTTGAATGTACCTGCAATATTTCTGAGAATGAGGCGCAGGCCGAGCTTTATGGTGCTCTACTGTCATTCCTCGGGGAGCTGGGATTCTCAAGAGCCAACCCTAAGTTTGTTGAATTCAACAGCGGCTCCAAGTCAGGCATACTAAAGTGTTCCAATACGGAGATTCAAAATGTTAAAGCTGCTCTGGCCTTGGTGAGCAGAGTAAAAGGGGAGAACGGATGCATACGGATTCTGAAAGTTTCAGGCAGTGTAAGTAAACTCATGGACTAGATGCTTTCAGCCCGGAACCTCCGATGACTTAAGAGGGCAAGCACATTAATAAAATGTGCAAAGCCGCAAAGCAGATAAGTATTTTAAACCTTAGATGCGAATTAATATCTGTAGAGTGTAGAGAGAAGAAGAGGTGAATTAATGTATCCGGGTTCTTCGCAGGCATATGACCGAGCTATAACAGTCTTCAGCCCTGATGGAAGGCTCTTTCAGGTTGAATACGCTAAGGAAGCTGTGAGAAGGGGAGCTACGGCCATGGGCGTGGTGTGCGCTGACGGCGTAATACTCGTCGCTCACAAAAACATAACTTCAAATTTGCTCGTGTTCGAATCAATGAAAAAGATATTCAAGGTAGACAATCATATTGCTGCAACTGCATCCGGGCTTGTTGCCGATGCCAGGAGGCTTGTCGATATGGCAAGGCTTGAGGCGCAGAGGCACAGACTTCTGTATAACGAGCCGATAAATGTTGAATCAGTCTCCAGGCAACTATGCGACACGATGCAGCTGTACACGCAGTACGGAGGAATGAGGCCATTTGGAGTTTCACTTCTAATTGCGGGAGTTGACAGCGAGCCAAAGCTGTATGAGGCTGAGCCAAGTGGCGCTCTGACCGGGTATAAGGCAGACGCCATAGGAAGCGGTAAGAAAGAAGTTGATGAATTCTTCGAGAAGGAGTATAAGGATGGGCTCAGCGTGGATGATGGTATAAACCTTGCCATGAAGGCACTTAAGAAGACGACTGATTCGAAGCTTAAAGCTGAGAATGTCGACGTTGCTGTTATACTGAAGGGCAAGAGGCTCAAACTGCTCTCTGATGAGGAAGTGAACCGATACCTCTCCAAGGCCTAATTTATGTGTTTTTTATGGTAAGCTTAGACAAAGCTATAATAGCCCGCTTGGAGACGCATGGGGAGAAATTTGAGATCCTGGTTGACCCAGATCTAGCTTATCTGTTCAAATCTGGGAGCAAGAAGGATATAGTGAACATGTTGGTTGTTGAGGAGATATTCACAGATGCAAGGAAGGTTGAGAGGCCGACCTCAGAAGTGCTGAGAAAGGGTTTTGGTACGACAGACGTCATGCAGATAGCCGAAACAATACTCAGAAAAGGGGAAGTTCAGCTTACAACCGAGCAGAAAAAGAAGATGATGGAAGAGAAAAGGAAGAAAATTGTTGCGATTCTCGCAAGGGAGTGCATAGACCCCAGAACTGGTGCACCGCATCCACCCCACAGGATTGAGAAGGCAATGGAGGAAAGCAGGATTCATGTTGACCCCTTCAAGGATGCAGAAGCCCAGCTTAAAGATGTTGTTGATGCCCTGAGGCCCATACTGCCCATGAAATTCGAGAAGGTGAGGATTGCTGTCAGGGTTCCTGCAGAGCACGCCCCGAGAGCGTATGGCACCCTGAAGGAGTACAGCATCCAGAGGGAGGAATGGCAGTCAAACGGTTCCCTCATCGTGGTCGTTGAGATGCCCGCTGGCCTGCAGGGAGAGTTTTATGATAAGATAAATAAAATAACTTCCGGAAGTGTTGAGACAAAAATCGTGAAGTGATGGTGAGATAGATGACAAAAATAGTTGTTCCAGGAGAGTTGGTTGCAAGCTCACCGCAGGGAATGGAGTTTGCATTTGTTGAGAACGGCAAGACATATTCCTCAATCGTGGGGCTTTTTGATGAGGCAAACCCTAAGCTCATACCCCTTGAGGGAGCTTACATACCGGTGCAGTACGATATTGTTGTTGGCATAATTGAGGAAGTCAAGTTTGCTGGCTACAATGTCGATATAAACTCCCCCTACAAGGGATTCCTATCCGCAAAGGATTCGAGGTATGAATACGGGCTTGGCGATGTCATATCAGCCAAAGTGCGGGAAGTTGACGAAGTTAAGAATGTGGACTTGGAGGGCGCCAGGAAGCTGGTTGGCGGCGAAATTTTGGAGATAAGCCCTGCAAAGATTCCGAGAGTCATAGGTAAAAAGAACTCCATGCTTGATATGATACGGGCAGCAGCGAGAAGCGAGATATTCATTGGTAAAAACGGCAGGATATGGGTAAAGGGAGGCAACTCCGCTCTTGCCGCAAGGGCTGTCCTTAAGGTTGAGAAGGAGGCGCATACAACTGGTTTGACTGAGAGAATAAGCGCTTTCCTAAATGAGGAGGTCAACAAATAGGTGGTGATAATATGGAGAAACCGAAGTTGCTTATTGATGGGAAAAGATGCGATGGGAGAGCGATGAATGAGCTAAGGCCTTTGAAGATTCAGGCAGGTGTGCTGAACAAGGCCGATGGTTCCGCCTATGTCGAATGGGGCGGGAATAAGGTACTCGCAGCAGTGTACGGGCCGAGGGAGTGCATCCCGAGGCATCATGCCAGCCCCTACAGGGCAGTTATACACTGCAGATATCTCATGGCGCCCTTCTCAACGCTCGATGAACACGGAAGAAGCGGGCCAAACAGGAGGTCGATAGAGGTATCTAAGGTGATAAAGGAAGTTTTTGAGAATGTTGTGGTAACTGAGAAGTTCCCAAAAACTGCGATCGATATTTTCATAGAAGTGCTTCAGGCTGATGGGGGAACCCGATGTGCGGGAATAACCGCTGCGGCTGTCGCACTTGCGGATGCTGGGATTCCCATGAAGGACCTGCCCTGTGCTCTCGCAGTCGGTAAGATAGAGAATGAACTAGTGGTAGACTCCGGCAAGCTTGAGGATAACTACGGTGATGGGGATATGCCAATTGCCATTGCGCCAAGGAACAACGAGATACTGCTGCTCCAGATGGATGGAATGTTCACGAAAGATGAGCTGAGGAAGGCATTTGAGCTTGCCTACGCAGCCTTCCCGAAGATAAATGCATTGCAGGTGGAAGCTCTCAGAGCGCACTATGCAGTGAAGAAGGACGAGGTTGGTCTTTAGAGGGGCGATGTAGATGGAAATACTAGATGAGATAAAAAAGGATTATGTTATCGATTTGATGAAGAAGAACAAGAGGCCTGATGACCGGGGCTACTTTGACTACAGGCCATGCACTGTTGAAAAAGGGATATTCGAGTCTGCAGAGGGAAGCGCGCGAGTGAAGCTTGGAAAGACTCAGGTTGTCGCAGGAGTCAAGATAGAAATGGGCACTCCATTCAAGGACAGGCCAGAGGAAGGGGTGCTCTCCACAACTGCAGAACTTCTTCCGCTTGCCTCCCCGACATTCGAGCCCGGCCCGCCAGATGAGGCTGCAATAGAGCTCGCCAGAATTGTTGACAGGGGAATAAGGAGCAGCAATACAATTGATCTTGAATCGCTTTTCATAGAAAAAGACAAGGTGCTCATGGTCTTTGTCGACGTCTATGTCCTTGACCATGACGGGAACCTCATAGATGCATCGGCACTTGCCGCAATGGCTGCGCTGCTTAATGCAAAGGTTCCGAAGATAGAGGAGGGTAAGCTGATAAAGGCAGAGCGCATAGACAATCTTAAGGTAACGCAGAAAGTTGTCACCTGCACCTTCTCAAAGATAGGCTCCCATATAGTTCTAGACCCAGGGCTTGATGAGGAGAAGGCGATGAGCGCGAGACTTACGCTGGCAACTACTCCAGAACACGTATGCGCAATGCAGAAGGGTGGCAAAGGCGCTTTCACGAGCGATGAACTTATTAACCTTGTCGACGCATCATTTGAGAAGGGAAACGAGCTGAGAAAGCTTCTGGATTGATGGAGGTTGAGCCGATGGCCAAAGCAAAGGTAAGGTATGGAGCAGAGATGAGAAAGAGAGCCGATTCCGTAGACAGGCAGAGAGTTGCCAAGTACGCATGTCCAACATGCGGCAAGATAAAGGTCAAAAGAGAGGGCCACTCGTTATGGAAATGCAGGTCATGTGGCTCTACGTTCGCTGGTGGTGCGTATTCATTAACAACGGCAGTTGGTGAGACAGGCAGGAGAATAATTGCCGATGTGAAAAAGAGGTAGTGTTTATGTACATCTGCTGGAAATGCAAGAAATCCATAAAACAATTGGACGAATCATTTGTCAGATGCCCCTATTGCGGTTGCAGGGCGCTTTTCAAGGAGAGACAGCCCATAGCAAAAGAAGTGAAGGCTGACTAGATGGGAGTTTACATAACAACGAGCAAGAACCCATCTCCCAAAACTAGAACTATTGGCGAGGCGCTCTCCCGTTTGGTACCCATGTCCGTCAATGAGCGGAGGGGTAGCAAGAGCATAGAGCAAATTTTCAAGAGGGCAAAACTGCTTGGAAAGAGCAGGGTATTATTCATATACGAGAAGAATGGAATTCCATCCAAACTGTGCTTCATGAAGGTTATGGCGCATTCCTGGCAATGGATTGGCGAAGAGATTTCAATCACGCAATTCCGCCTCCATAAGATACCCAAAGAATTGCCTTCTGAGCTGATAACAAAAGGTGATAGAGGGAAAGAGTTTGGGGAGCTTTTTGACTCCTGCAAGCCCGAAGGGGATGAGTTCGTTGAACTCAAATGCGATAGGCACAAGCTTTCCTTCTCATGCGAGAACAAGCTTCTCATGGAAATGGAGCTGGTCTGATGAAAGCAACACTTGAAATTGAGTTCAAAAATTCAGGCGCTGCAAAAAAAGCGCTTAACTCCCTCAAGCAGGAGACGAGCTTCAGGAAGAAGAGCACTGCCAGCATGGAGATTAGGGGCAAAACCCTGGTTATTGAGATAGAGGCAGGCACCTTTCCTGCGATGAGGGCTGCGGTTCACTCATACCTCAGGCTTTTAAATGTGGTATTCTCTGTTATAAACATAACAAAAAAGGTGATTCAGGATGGACATACCGAAGGAAGTTGAGCATGACATAAATGAATTCCAGACAGTGCAGAACCAATTGCAGATGATAATGGTCCAGAAGCAACAGCTGAAGATGCAGCTTGAGGAGACAGATTATGCATTAGAAGAGCTTAAGGGGAAGAGCGGTAAAGTATTCAAATCAATAGGCTCCGTGCTTGTAGAGTCAAATGCCGAGGATGTTACCAAGGAGCTTAATGATAGGAAAGAGACGATGAAGGTCAGAACTAGTGTTCTCGGGAAGCAGGAGGAGAAGCTGAGGAATAAGCTCGTTGAACTCAAATCCAAAATAGAGAAAGCAGCTGGAGAGATGGGTGTCGCGTGAATGAAAGCGATATCCACTCTACTCAACTCAGTTAAAGAGGAGAAAGCCCTCATTCTAATCCATTCTCTTGCCGATCTGGATGCTCTTGGGAGCGCATTTGCTCTTCACTCATTTCTAAGGAACTCTTCAATAATTGCCTCCGACATGCCAACTGCAAAGGCCCGGAAGCTGCTAAAGTTTCTGAACTCCAAAATAAATGTCGGGGGAAAGCTGAACTGCGATGTACTCTTCATACTGGATACGAATTCCTATGACATGCTTGGTGAACTTGCAGGTACGGTAAAAAAGTTCAAAGGAAAGATATTCCTGTTGGATCACCACTCAATACATCCGGATTCAATAAGAGCAGATCATCTTCTAGTAGACAATAGGTACCTCTCAACATCCGAACTGGTCTATGAGCTGCTAAAAGAACTCAAATTCGAAATTTCAGAGAGGGAGGCAGTATGCCTCCTATGCGGAATTATCGATGACTCCGCAAATTTCAAGAATGCAAACAGAAAGACATTCGAAAATATAGCAAAACTGCTTGGGAAAACTCATCTTGAATACCCTCTCATCCTAAGGCTTATCGAACCGGATGATGACATATCGCAGAGAATAGCGCTTCTGACTGCATGCAAACGTGCAGAAGTCGAGAGAGTTGGCAATTACCTAATAGCAAAATCCATTGTAGGCTCCTTTGAATCCAAAGCTGCCGAGGCTCTTATAGCGATTGGGGCTGATTTCTCGTTTGTCGGCTGTAACAGCAAGGATGAAGCCCGAATATCAGCCAGGATGAGAGGTCGTTTGGAGAAGGAGTTGGGCATAAACCTTGCAACCCAGGTTATGGAACAAGTTGGCAGAACTCTCAAAGGCAGCGGCGGCGGACATGCATGCGCTGCAGGAGCTGACGGCCCCAACAGGGATGCATTCGAGGAGGCAATGAACGAATGTATCACTCTTACAAAGGAATTGCTGGAGAGGAAAGCAAATGCCAAAGCCCGAAGTTGAGGGAAAAGTTATAATCTTTCTCAAGAAAATACCACGTGGAAAAGTTGCCACCTACAAAAGTATCGGGGAGAGATTCAATCTTCATCCCAGAGTAGTTGGGTTGATAATGAGCCGAAATAAGCATCCAGAGCTGTTCCCATGCTTCAAGGTTATAAATTCGAATGGTGGGCTTGGAGGCTATTCCGGAGTCGGTGGGTTGAGAAAGAAAGCAGAGCTTCTCAGAAAAGATGGAGTTAAATTCGAAAAGCGGATAAACCTGAGGAAATACCTGTGGAGTTAGATCTCCTCATTTGAAATATAAGCTAAATTTCAAGAATTCTCTTCAGAGCCTTGTCAGTAGCCCCCTTCCCCTCCTCACTGAGCAGAGAATACAAGCTTTCAACATCAACAGTAGACTTGAACCCATATTTCTTCAGCTTTTCCTTCAGGATTTCTATTCCCATCTCCTTTACAGAAAGCCTGCTTTCCCTGAGGTTCCTCAGCTTCTCTATTCTCTCCTTGAGATTATCGAACTCCAGGTTCTTGTCAATTTCAACTATTGCTCTGCTCTCGAACTCCTTTACAATTGTTCCAGTATCCAAATCCGACGGGTTCAAACCTTTCGCCACGGTTCCCTTGAGCTTAATCTTTATTACTGGCTTAACAGCAGTTCCATCCCCCAACAGCTTCTCCAAACTCTTTCTTGTCTTTGCAGCAACTTCCTCCAACCCCGCCTCCTTGAACTCCACCTCCTCATAGAAGAAAGGCCTGCTCTGGATTTTGTGGAACTCTGCTTCGTTTTTTTCCGTATCGAAGATGAAAAAGCCTTTACCCTCAACCTCATCCTTCCTCATCTGAGTTATAACGGTGCTGCCTGGAATCAACAGGAATGCCCCGCTATCCAGCTTCTCAACAATCTTGGTGTGCATGTGACCGCATAGATACAAATCAAAACCTTTTGGGAGATCCTCTATTCCCATAAGTCCCTCCCCGGGCAGGAATTCCTTCATGCTCTGGTGGAATAGAAAAATATTGAAAGCACCTTCTACAGGCTTTGGTGAAATCGCATCCAAAGTTCCCTTTGCGTATTCCTCTGGAACTCCACCCATTCCCTGTATTGCAATCTTTTTCCCCTGCTTCTCAAAAACTGCTGTCGCAGCGTGCACATCTACCAGAAAGCCCGCCTCCTCCAGCAGTTCCACCGGGTTGACAAGCTCCTTTGTCCTCCTCTCATGGGTCCCGTGTATTGCCACAATCGGCACCTCAGCATAACTTTTCTTTCCGTCCTTGCCGTTGTAGCTCAGCAGCTTTGCTTCCCACTTCTTCCCCCAAGCAGTTCTGAAGAGCTTGAAGGATCTGGCCAGAACCTCCTGTTTTGGTGTCCTAGTGTCAAATATGTCCCCCAGCAGCACTACCAGATCAGCTTCGTTGCAAGCTTCTGAAAATGCCCTTTCAGCCTGCTCAAAAGAGTCATCTATGAACTTCTCGTACCCAAGATGAAAGTCCGCTAGCACAGCAATCTTCAATTCATCACCATCTTCACTTCCCTTTCCCCCAGCAGCGCCAGGGGTCTGTAGACGGGAACGCCAGCAACTGCATCTAACCTAATCATCTCATTTAACTTCTGGTGCTTGCAGAGTGATTCACCGCTCACAACACCGAGAGCGTCATTCTCCCTCGCAACCCTGCCGGCCTCCTCGAATAACTTCTCTTTCGATATTTTATTGTTCTTTGAACTTAAGTTATACGCCTCCATATTTCTGCCGATATGCCACTTCTCCAGTTTCTCTGCAAGTTTGAGCCCTCTTTTGCTGTTGTATACCGCTACCAGCTCGCATCCTCTCCTCGCCATCATCCACGCTGCGTTATACGAACTCATATCGCTGATCACCGCAACTACCTTGCCTTGGCTCCCAAGAGGCATCCCACCGCATGCTTTTATGCGATTTCTTGAGATGAATGCCTTCTTCATCCTCACATCAACAAATATCTCTTCACTGGGCTCCTCAAGATCTACTTTCAGTTTCCTGTTTCTGAGTTCACTAAGCATTCTTGCTCCCGCCTTTACTCCTATATCATTGCTAGTAAAATTGTGCTCGCCCCATCTTCTAGCTCTTATCGCAAAAGATGAGCCTTTTCTGAATTTTCTGCCAATCCCAACACACTTCTCAACAATTTTATCAATATCTGCCGGCACAACCTCGCATATGGAAATATACACAATTCCGAAAACATTCCTCAGCTTCTCTGCGCATCTCTCCTCCTCATCTGCTTCTATGAAAAAGATTCCTCCCTCCCTGCTTATCTTGAATTTGCATCCTTCAAGCGCCACCCTGATATTCCACCCTAGTATCCTCTCAAGAATAGACCTCGTTGCTTTTCCTTTCAGCAGTATTTCGGAATATTTTGCCAATATCATAGGTACATTATATGCTTTGCCATTTTATTAATGTGCTTCCATCCGAATTATGTGCAAAGCTTTTAAAAACAAAGTATAAAATCTCTTACATGAACGCCAGCATGACTTTCACTCTTTTCAGTGCATTTGCAATGATAGTAATCACGCTCATATACATCTATCTAGTCACAAGGTGAACTGATGGATTGGAGGATAGCCGCTGTTGTAACAATGCTTGTGCTTGGAGTCTACAACATACTCGTAAAGAAATTTGTCGATAACGAGGATTGGAGAGTGATGATACCATTTGTTTTTGTTGCCTCTCTGGTGCTTTTCATATATTTCTTGGCCACATACCAGACCTTTGCTGATAAAATAAATACGGATTCAATCCTGCTTTCCGTAGCATTGGCTTTAGTTTTTGGCATCTCAATAATCTTTACTTACCTCTCATTCAGCGAAGGAGGCCCCGTGAGTATAGTGGTGCCAATATTCAGCCTCAGCACATTCGTCGCAGTTATCCTAGCAGTTGTATTCCTCAAGGAGACCATAAATTTTCAGACGATGATAGGTATATTCTTAAGCCTTGCTGGCATGGTTTTCCTTCTCTATAAATAACTCATCACGATAGACAACTGACGAATAAGCTTATAAAAATTCTCTAGCATACTATACTACGCGGGGGGAGACAAATGGAAGCAGATTTTGTAAGAGTATCACAGAAGAAGTTTAAAGGAAAGCCCAATATGGGCGCATATGAAAAGGTTTACCCTAATTTCAAATGGGAGGACGTACAGGATGAGGTGGAGTGTTTCGAGGGAGGTAAGCTGAACCAGGCTTACAACACGATAGATAAGCACAGAAACACCTGGAGGAAGAACAAGGTGGCTCTTTACTGGGAGGGTGAGGACGGAACAGCAAAGAAATACACTTTCCTGGAGATGTCTAACCTCTCCAACAAGTTTGCCAATGCTCTCAGGAGCCGCGGCATAAAGAAGGGAGACAGAATTTTCATATTCCTTTCAAGAATACCGGAGAACTACACAAGTTTCCTCGGAATACTGAAAATGGGCGGAGTTGCTGGCACGATGTTCGCGGCATTCGGCCCAGAGGCAGTGAGAGACAGACTGCTTGACAGCGAGGCCGTTGCCGTTGTTACAGATACGAAGCTCAAGCCAAGAGTTGACCAGATAAGAAAGGAGCTTCCGAATCTCAAGTACGTATTTGTCGTGGGGGGAAAAGACCTTAAGGCTGACCAAGGCGAGCTCAGCTTTGAGGAGGAGGTTAAGCATGCATCCCGTGATTTTGAAGCTGAGAAGATGAACCCAGATGATACTGCCTTTATACAATACACATCAGGCTCAACAGGAAAGCCTAAGGGAGTTATGCACACACACGGAGGAATGCTCCAGCAGCACATAACAGCGAAATGGGTGCTTGACCTCAAGGACGAGGACATATACTGGTGCACATCCGACCCAGGCTGGATAACTGGGATAATATACACAATTCTTGGTGCTTGGTCCAATGGCGCCTCTCAAGTGATATTCGACGGAAGATTTGACCCTGATAAATGGTACTCGCTCATAGAGAGATACCAAATCAATGTGTGGTACACTGCCCCTACCGCCCTGAGGATGCTGATGTCCACAGGTGACGAGATACCAAAGAAATACAACATGAAGAGCCTGAGGCACATATGCAGCGTTGGCGAGCCGCTCAATCCCGAGCCGATAAGGTGGGCCCATAAGGTTTTCGGGCTGTGGGTGCACGACACTTGGTGGCAGACTGAGACGGGGAGCATGCTGATATGCAACTACCCGAAGATGGACCTGAAGGTAGGATACATGGGCAAGCCATTCCCGGGCATAACAGCTGCAATACTGGATGATAACGCCAATGAGGTAAAGCCTGGAGAAGAGGGAGACCTAGCCCTAAGGCCGGGTTGGCCGTCGATGTTCAAGGGCATATGGAAAAACGAGGAGAAATTCAAGTCCTACATAAAGAACGGCTGGTACATCACAGGTGACAAGGGCAAGATGGACCCAGATGGCTACTTCATATACGTGGGAAGAGGAGACGACGTCATAAAGACTGCGGGTGAGAGAGTAGGTCCATTCGAGATAGAGAGTGCTCTGGTCGAACATCCCGCCGTTGCAGAGGCAGGCGTCATAGGCAAGCCAGACCCCGAGGGGATAAGAGGAGAGATAATCAAGGCATTCCTAGTCCTCAGGAAGGGCCACACCCCGTCCAAGGAGCTTGAGGAAGAAATAAGGAAGTTCATAAAGACCAGGCTCGCAGGGCACATGTACCCGAAAGAAATAGAGTTCAGGGACACTCTGCCAAGGACGCAGAGCGGGAAGATAATGAGAAGGGTGCTGAAGGCTCAGGAGCTCGGTCTGCCGACTGGAGACCTTTCAACAATAGAGAAGTAGGTTTTTTTCTTATTTTATCTTTTATTCACAAATTTCGAGTAGTCCACAAGCTTCCTCAACGCATTTATTGCATGCGCGGAGGACGTGTAAGTTGGAACCCCGCAGTTCTCCAGCATCCTACTGTGCACTTCAGTGTATTCTCCACCAGGGCATACAACGAGTATTGGTTTCTTCTTAAGGTTCGATGCTTCCACAAGTATGCTGACAATTCTAGAATCAATATTCTCTGTTTGGAAAAGCACTCCAACGAGAATTGCGTCTATATCAGGATCTTCGAGCATGCTATGCACCGCAACCCCGAATCTATCAGCGCCAGCATCTCCACTCAAATCCAGTGGATTCTTAATATTAACATAAGCCGGCACATTCTCGCTTATCCTCCTCTTGCTCTCCTCGCTCAGTTCAGCAAGTTTCAGCCCGTTCTCCTCAACGCTGTCTGTTGCGATGACCGCCAACCCCCCTCCGTTTGTTATTATCCCGACTCTCTCACCACTGCAGAACGGCTGGGATTCAAAAAGTTTTGAGAAATCGAAAATCTGATCCAAATTTCGAGCTTCTGTCGCATTGCACTGTTTGAACACTGCTTCGTAGACTGCAGCATTCCCTGCCAAAGAGCCGGTGTGAGACTTCGTCGCAGCAGCACCCCCGGCTGTCTTTCCTCCCTTCAGCACAACCACTGGCTTCTTCTTTGTAACCTCCTTCAACGTTTCAAAGAACTCCCTACCCCTTCTTACTCCTTCTATGTAAAGTACAATTATCCTAGTCTTATCGTCATCAGCTACATACCTCAGCATATCCGTCTCATCAAGCACAGCACCGTTACCATAAGAAACAAATTTTGACATTCCGAAGCCCTGCCTTGCCATCAAATCAAGCACGGCGCCTCCAATAGCACCGCTCTGGCTTATGAAGCTCACCGTTCCGAGCTTCGGCCTTCCCATTTTGTAGGTTGGTATGAAAACACTGTCAACTCTTGTCAAGGGGTTTATCACTCCCATGCAGTTTGGCCCAAGGCATGCAATGTCATACTTGCGGCATACTTCCCTGAGCTCATTCTCCAGCTCAACATTCCCGACTTCTGAGAACCCTCCGCTTATAACTATCGCCCCCTTAACCCCTTTCTCCCCGCACTCTTTCAGCGCATCAGGAACAAACTTTGCAGGTATAGCTATCACAGCAAGGTCAATCTCCCCTTCAACATCCTTAACGCTTGGATAGCATTTCAGGTCAAGTATCTCACTACATTTGGGGTTTATCGGGTACACCCGCCCCCTGAAACCACCTTCAATGGAATTCCTTACGAGCACATGCCCGATCTTCCCAGGGTCTCTGGAAGCGCCTATTATCGCAACGCTATTTGGGTTGAAGAGGACATCTACATTCAAGGTAACACCCTTGCATCCACTGCGCAATACCCCTTCCCATACACTATGACGGGGTTTATGTCCATCTCATTTATCTGCTCATTTTCATAGAGAAGTTTTGAGACTTTCTGAAGAACATCTGCTATCGCTTCAATATCCGCAGGCTTGCCCCCCCTCACCCCTTTAAACAGCGGATATGCCTTAATCTCAGTTATCATTTCCAGTGCGTCATCCCTATCTATGGGGCACACCCTCAGCGAGAAATCCTTGAAAACTTCCACAAATATCCCTCCAAGTCCGAACAGTATGACTGGCCCAAACTGCTCATCCCTCCTTCCTCCAACTATCATCTCCAAACCTGGCTTTGCCATGCTCTGGACGAGCACCCCATCAACTTTCGCGTTCCCAGCATTCGACATGATTTCGGAATAAGCCTTTCTGAGCGAATCTGCATCCTTAACATCCAGCTTCACGCATCCCTGGTCTGATTTGTGGAGTATTTCATCTGATATTATCTTTAAAACAACCGGATACTTCGCAACTTTCAAAGCTTCATCAACAGTTCTAACCACGCTGCCTTCCACGAAATTTATGTCATATCTTTTAATTAGGGCAACAGCATCTTGGTATCTCATTCCAACAACCCGTTCAACACAATAAATTAGATTACTATCCTTATTTATAGTTTGCCTAAAAATAAGCGTCCATAATCAACCGTAAAAGATGCGGATTTCCCGCTTACCTCTTCAAGATGAGATATATTGCAGCCAATGCACATGCCACAACTACCAAAACCCCTATCACGTAGACTGCTAGCTGCATGGGGTTCTTCTTCCAGTTCTCAATGTAATACTCCATCTTAGCCTTCCTCTTTGTAGAGCTATCCAGCCTGACAGGTTCTGCAGGTGCAGTTGGTGCAGCAGGTTCTAGTGGCTCAGCGACCTCAGCAGGCGGAGCTCCAGTGACCAATATCTGCTCCTCAGCTGGCTTTTCCTTCCTCGGCATTGCGCTAACCTTCTTGAACCCATCCTCCGTTACGCTCAGGCTTATCTTGATGTTCTTTATAGAATAGCTGGCCAAATCCTGTTTCACAAGCTTGTGCAGATGCACCGCAAGGTCGCCGCTCCTTATGTTCAGCTCGTTTTTTATTGCGTCTGAATCTTGGTAACCAGCAACTATATTCTGCAATATGGCCAGATCCAACTCGTCAACCGCCTCCTTTGCCTTCTCGTCAGCCACCTCCAGCATTCTAGCTCCAACCGGCGTAACCTCAACTTCACTGGGGCCGGGGTAGCTTGACTTGAAGTCTATGTACCCCTTCTGCTTAAGAGTTCCCAGGATGTTTGCAGCTTCGAAAAAGGATGAGTTTATCTTAACTCCGAACTTCTCAACTACGGTACCTGGTTCTATCCTTTGCAGCACCACCAAATCCCTAAAAGTGAGCTCTTCCATGATAAGCTTTTTTTAATTAACCTTTAAATAGTTAATCGATGAAGTTTAGTTTTCTTGGAGGAGCCGGAGAGGTTGGCAAGTCCGCCTTTCTTCTTGAGGATGAAAAGAGGCTGCTTCTGGAATATGGAATAAAGCTGCATCAGAAGACAGAGTACCCTCTGCCCTTCCAGAGAGTTATTGATTATGTCATAATCTCGCATGCCCACCTTGACCATTCCGGTTTTGTGCCTGCCGTTTACGAACACTGCTCCCCTCCCTGCATATCCACCTACCCAACTCAGGCGCTCAGCGCGATGCTTGTGAAGGATTCGATGAAAGTGCAGAGGTTGAAAAGGCAGAAAGTCAACTTTTCAGGTAACAGCTTCAGAAAAATGCTGAACAACCTCGTACCGCTCACCTATGGGCAGAATTTCTCCCTTTCCCCGAACATGTCTCTTACTTTTACCGACGCTGGGCATATACCGGGCGCAACAATAAGTACAATCCAGATTGGCAAAAGAAAGGTGGTTTACACAGGGGATTTCAAGCTAGGTGAAACGTGGCTGCACAAGGGGGCAGAGTGCGTTCAGGAGTCTGATATCCTCCTGACCGAGAGCACATACGCAGAAAGGGAGCATCCTGATAGAAAGAGTCTTGAGGAGCGGCTATATAACGAGATACGTTCCGTGCTAGAACGAGGAGGAAACGCCCTTTTGCCATGCTTTGCGGTTGGAAGAAGCCAGGAAGTCATCCAGATGTTGCGTTATTTCGATGAAGACATGAAAATATTTTTTGATGGGATGGCTAAGACAGCATCGCAAATAATACTGGATTACCCCAGCTACTTAAAAAATGCAAAATACCTGGCAGACTGCCTGAGCAGTGCGGAATGGGTCAACTCTCCAAGCCAGAGGGCGAAGGCTCTCTCAAAACCAAGCGTGATAATCTCGCCAGCTGGCATGCTCGAAGGTGGGCCCTCGGTGAAATACGCACTTAACCTAAATGAAGAATCCGAGATAATACTCACAGGATTCCAGGTTCCCGGAACAAATGGCAGACTGTTGCTCGATGAGCACAAGATAAGAGTGAACGGGATATTGCATGACGTACGGGTTCCGGTCGAATATCTTGACTTCAGCGCTCATGCCTCAAGGGCAGACCTATTTAAATTCATTGAGAAAGCATCTCCAGAGAAAATATTCTGCGTGCATGGCGAGACCTGTCAGGATTTTGCGGGGGAGCTCCGTGCAAAAGGTTATGATGCAGTTGCTCCCAAAATTGGCGAGTCATTCGTGGTGTAGGTGGTCAGATGGAAATATGCATGCTTGACCCACTGTTCAGCCCATACTTTGGCGGTACGGAAAAAGTAGTGTATGAGTTCGGGAAGAGGCTCGCCAAGAAGTACGGCATAAGCATACTTACTTCGCAGATACCTGGCACCTCACCATACGAAGAGATTGAGGGAATGAAGGTCTACAGAACCCCATCCATCTATCTGAAGAACCTCCCCTCTTTCATGCCTCCCCCTTACACAATTTCACCCCTGCTCGTCAGGGACCTATTCAAGAGGTCGGATGCTGACATTTTTCATATTCACTGCAGGTATTTTTACTACTTGGGTACGCTACTCTCCATAAAATACCTCCTGCGTAAGAAGCTGATGCTGACTCTGCACAACGCCCACCCTGAGGGGATATCCTTTATGACGGACAACTCAGCCGCTCTCTATGACGCAGTCTGGGGCAACAGGATAATGGAGAATTGCGATAGGATAGTTGCAGTTAGCAGATACACCAAAGAGGTGACAGTTCCCTCGTACCTGAAGCACAATGCAGAAGTGGTCTACAACGGAGTTGACGAGAAACATTTCAAGCCAAGGAAGAGGAGCCCGATACGCGAGAAATTCGTAGTGGGCGATGCCCCCGTTCTGCTGACCAACGGGAGGCTTGTCACGCAGAAAGGAATGTATTACCTCATAGAAGCTTTCTACTCTCTCAAGAAGGATTTCAAGGACGCCAAGCTCATAATAATCGGCAAGGGACCACTCAAGGACGAGCTGTGTAGCCAGTGCTTCAGGCTTGGCCTGCAGGGCTCGGTTCATTTTGTCACAGGAATACCTGAGGATGAGCTTCCGCTATACTATAATGCAGCAACTCTGTTCGTTCTGCCAACTCTGTGGGAGCCCTCTGCGGTTGTGCTCTACGAAGCGCTTGCTTCTGGAAAGGCGATAGTGGCAACGCGAGTGGGGGGAAACCCCGAGATAGTAAACAACAAATGCGGGCTGCTGGTCCCTCCGCGTAATTCATCTGAGTTATATAATTCTATGAAACTTCTGCTTGAGGACGAAAAGCTGAGGAAGAAAATGGAGAAAAGCTCAAGGGAGAGGGCAGTGGAGAACTTCACGTGGGATATTGCTGCAAAAAGATATGAGGGCATATACAAGGATGTTCTTTCCTGATTACTTGTAAAATTTGTACTCGTCCGAGTAGCCTTTTTTCAGAATGTACAGATCAAAGTAGGCTTTCCAGTAGTGCAGTGTTTCTCTGACATACCCGGCCTTCTCAAACCTCCTCGTTGAGCTTTTGACCACAAGAGAAGGGTCAAAGACTACCTTTCCTAGCTTTTTAATCCTGTTTGGAAACTCGTTGTCATCCAGAGTTTTGATCCTCTCGCTGTAACCGCCAGCCTTGACGTATGCGTCCTTCCTGAATGAGGAGTTGACCCCGTGGAAAACTATGAACCCAAATAATTTCGCAAACCTGGCGAAATAGTCACTTGTAATTTTGAATATCAGCCTGTGCTTGAGTTTGCCATCAGCTGGAGCTATAGGCCCCCCAACCGCAACAACCTCCTTATCCTCAAAATGCTTTGCTATCTTCTCAAGCCAATCAGCGGGATATACCGAATCTCCATCACTGCATACAACTATATCACCTTTCGCCTCTCTCGCACCCCTGTTCCTCGCAAGCGGCACTCCTCTTCTCGGCTCATAGATAACCCTGCATTTGTACTTCTTGGCTGTTCCTATAGTCCCATCCTTGCTCCCAGAATCAACAATAATCACCTCAAAATCCTTGTACGTCTGCTTGCTAAGCGATTTCAGGCATCTCTCTATAATATTTCCCTCATTCAGAGTTGGTATCACAACAGATATCATAACACCACCTTCTCATATAGCTTGACCAGCCTTGTAGCGCAGTTCTCAATCGAAAATTCTTCCGCGCTCTTTCTCGCATTCTTTTTTATCTCCTCGCCACTTTTCAATGCCTTTATTATCTTCTCGGCGCACTCATCCGGGTCGTCTGCGTTGAACTTGTAGCCATTATAACCCTCTCTTATAATCTCCTTGAGCGCCAGGTAGTCAGCCCCAACTACGGGCTTACCGCTTGCCATAGCCTCCTGCACAACTATCCCCTGGGTTTCGAACTTGGATGGTATGGCAAAGACATCCGCAGCTGCATACACCAACGGCATCTTCTCAGCTGGCACTGCCTCGTTTATGAAACAGAACCATTTACCCACCCCTGCTTTGCTCACAAGTTTTTTGTAGTAACCTGCAGCAGGCCCCTCCCCAACTATGACAAATCTAGCGTCAGAGAACTCCTCAAGAACTACGAGTGAGGACTTTATAAGCACGTCAAGATTCTTCTCCAGAACAAGCCTCCCCACATTCAGTACAATCTTGTTCTTCTCCATCCCCCATTCCTTTCTTACTATGCTCCCATCATTATCCGGGTTGAATTTTCTTATGTCTATCCCAGTTGGTATAACCGAAATGCCCGTGAGCCCCCTCTCCTCCAGCATCTCCTTTATAACCACGCTGGGGGTTATGACCGCGTCGCACTTCTTGTAGTACCACTCAAGATACCTCCATGTGAACTTCTCCACCATCTCCCTAACAATTTTGGCATTTGAAATGTAGTGTGATGCCTGCGGTAATAAAGTATGAAACGTGCTTACAAGAGGGAGCTTATTCGCATTTGCAGCTTCAACCGCAGCAAGCCCCATCGTTACCATGCCGTGAGAGTGCACGATATCTATCCCAAGCTTCTTTACATCCTTCTGGGACATGAATGGAAAGAGAGCAATTCTATACATGGGGTATGGCTTAAATGGCGTGGAGGTGTAGTAAAAAACTCTTGGGTCCTTATTCTCCCTCTTGGCCTTCCTGTCTCCCGCAGCGAATATGTATACCTCGTGCCCCATGTCCTCCAGCGCTTTCTTGAAAGTGAGTATGGATGTCACAACCCCGTCTTTGTTTGGAAGATAGGTTTCGGTGTAATACGCAATCTTCATATCCTGCAATATGCTTTTTGGGGTATTTATTCTTGCCTACAATTCATATCTTAGTTATCGCCCACAGGGCAAATAACGCTGCGCCAAGAAACAGGAGAGGTGCAACTATCCTCATAACAGCCACTATGGAGTTCACAGTCCCTATAAGCTGTTGTGACTGGCTGACTCCAAATACTCTCACTCCGTCAACTCTTTCTACCTTCATATCCGCCTCAACGCTTTCCATGTTCTTTGCTGCTTTTGAGACGCATTGGCACGCCCTCTTAATAATTTCTTCCCTGTCAATCCTTCCGATAGGGTTGATGACTCCGCCAACAACATTTGCGCTGTGAGAATCCGTCGTCATGACCTCGCACTCAATGCCCATCTCCTTTGCTAAACTTATTATCTCCTTTCTAATGCTCGGCAGTATGCTGTTACCATCGAAAAGAACGAATGCAAATTTTTTCCCATCGAATCCAAAGAGAGCAACCTTCAGCCCATCCTTGCCAATACCCGCAGCTTTCCCCAAGTCTATCAAAGAGTCAGAAGCAACACCGAGCTTAATGCTCCTCTCGGCACCTCTTTTCTCAACAGCCTTTTTAACAGCCTCCATGTACTCAAAGCTGAGTGGGTCACCCGACTCCACTCTTGTTATCTCCCCTGTTTCGGCATTGTGGGCATCTGCTATCATAGCCTCCTCAAGCCCGCTTGCTATCGCCTGGCTCCTGAAAGCCAGCCCAAGCGAGAAATCTATATCCTCAGTCGTCCTAGGCGCTCTTGTCAGGGCAAGGAAACCCTTCCTGTTCACCACCAAGCTATGGACCCTGCATGTTTCGTGCTTTCCAAGCGAGATGCTTCCGAGCGCTTTCTTGAAATTCATCCCATGCAACGTATCCATGGTCTTTTTGATGAATTTCACAACCTCCTCTGAGGAAACTGGGTTGAAATCATGCGTCGCTGTTCCATGAAAAACCATCACTTCGGCATCCGTTGCCTCGTTTATAGCATTTGAGAGCAGAGAGGGGAACTCGCTTCCACCAAGGTTTCCAAAAGGCCCGAAGTGGACGTAGGGGATGAGGAAGATGCATTTTAACTTGCCATTTGCCTTGAATGCCATTACCCCCAGCAAGGTGCTAATCTCCACCCCCATTTCCTCGAGCATATCCTCAAGCTTCTTCGACCTCTCAAACCACTGCGCGAGGAAGAGGCTCACTGCCTCTATGCTTGAGACTCCGAACATCCTCTTCATGGGAGCGTTAACCAGCCAGAATATGGCATAGACGGCAACCAGAAATATCGCTGATGCAAAATAGAGCTTCAAAAGGGCAAGTTCAGGGGTTGCCTTGGTCGAAATTGGCCCGTAGGCAAGGAAGAAAACAATGTTAAGTGTTGGCTGAACAATTCCGAAAAGGAGAGAACTCCTTCTCACGTTGAAAATAATGTACGCGACAGAGAACCATAACGCAAAAACCAATGCATTGCCTATAAGTATCACATTGAAGCTGTTCACAACTATGATCTTGTTTATCTCCATCATCCTTGCTGCTATATAAAACAGGGAGTAGACCAGTGATGACACAAAAGAGAGGAAGAGGACTTTTTTGAAAGTTATCCTTCTCTTGATAAGACTGCATATTGCCGAAGAGAGAATTGCTGGCACGCCAATTATAAATACTCCTTCGCCACCCCCATGCGCTATAGATTGTACCAATTCAGTTCCACTAAGAAGGCTCGCTATAATCCCCACAAAGAAAGATAGAACTGCTACGGTTATGAATATCCTGAATGATGACGGAAGGTTTCCTGAGAGAAATCGGGTCAGCTCTACAGCCTTCTCGGTCGAATCCTTCAACGATTCACCTGTTGCTCCTCGCTCTGCCATTTCTATGAGCGATAGTACGGCTTCTTACCGCATTCCTCACTCCGCTTTCCTTTATCAGCTTGTCTAGCATGTAGACGTTTGAGATGAATTCATTCGCAACCTCTCTGAAGCTCTTCTTTTTCTTATGCGCCAGTTTCATCAGCTCTAGCGTTATGAACCTCATCTCGGAGTTTATTGACGCTACCTCTTCGTCATACATGATTTTTCTTTATCTGCAAAAAAATATAAGCCTTGCTAGTCCAAAGGCATATACGGCAAATTCGAATCTATTTTAAGATTGCTTTGGACTAAGAAATATAAGCCTTCTCACCCTCAATTTCGTGTATGGAGCGAATATGCCCAAGGTGTGGTAGTTCCAGCGGCACCAAGAAATTTTTCGGCGATTTCTGTGAGGACTGTTACCTAAGCAAAATAGACCTAACGCTCCCAGAGAGAATTGAGGTTCAATTTTGCAAAATATGCCGAAAGGTTCGAGTTGCCAAATGGGAGGGGCTCAACAAAAAGGTTCTCGAGAATATTGTTAAAAAAAATGCAAAAGGCAATTACGAAAGCTTTCATGTTCTCAGCTGCGGGGATAACCAGTATGAAGCGGTATTTCTGGTAAGCAATGGCTCGGATTATTTCGAAGTAAGGAGGAAATTCTCTTTGAAGATGAATAATTCAACCTGTGAGGAATGCTCCAGAGAAACTTCAGGCTACTATGAGGCTATAGTGCAGATAAGAGGAAAAAACACCGGGAAATGGTCCGTGAGGATTGTTAGAGAGCTAAGGAAGAGGACTTTTGTCAGCAGATACATACAGCTGGATGAAGGGATTGACCTCTATGTGGGTTCCAAAAAGACAGTTGCGGAAGTTCTCGATTTCCTCAAGCTGAAGCCTAAAATTTCTGACCAGCTCTACGGGGTTAAAGATGGGAGAAGAGTTTACAGGAGGACCTACTGCGTAAGAGTCTAGTCATCTCACAACCGTGACATGCCCCTACCTTTTGACAGGTTTGGCTTCCTGCTTCAAAGAACACCCATCGGGTTCTCAGCCAGGCTTGCATTCCCGCATGCCCTGGGGTATTCCGCCTCTGCATTCATCCCAGACGGCTTTACACAAACTGGGAAACATGCAGAAGTTCGTGTTGCGACTCCCTTACGCCTTATGGGTTGGCGGTGATATAATCACTGGGAAGGGCTTTATAAACTTCTGGGAGGGGTAACTTTCCAGGTTCGCTTTCATCACTCCTGAAGAATGTTGGATTTCCCGCTCACGGTTTTAAACTTGAAACCGTAGTGAATAAGACCCTCCTTTCCATCCTCCTGTATCTTCCTGAAAATCATCTCAACCGGCGTTCCAATCTTCACATCTCTGGCATTGCAATCCTCTACCTGCGCGGTAAGTCTAGGTCCTTCTTCCAGCTCAATAATTGCTATCATGTAAGGAGCATCAAGCTCAAATCCGCTCGGAGGTGCGTATATTCTAGTATAAGAGTAAACCTTTCCCTTACCTGATAACTTCACTTCCTTCATCTTCCCCTTCCTTCTGCACTGCGGGCAAATCCTTCTCACGGGAAAATACTTGGTATGGCAAATCTCGCACTCGCTTCCAATCAGATTATATCTCTCCGGAATCCTTCTCCAGGTCAATGGAAGACCTACGGTCATTGATGACATCTAATTCACCCTCTTCATTATGTGCACAACACACGTTGCTCCACTTCCACCAACATTATGGGTCATGCCTATTTCTGCTCCTTTCACCTGTCTCTTCTTAGCCCCCCCTCTCAGCTGCCAGGTTATCTCAACAGCCTGCTTAACTCCGGTAGCCCCCACAGGATGTCCGCATCCCTTCAGCCCTCCGCTTGTATTCACTGGTATCCTACCGTCAAGGGCCGTTTCCCCATCCTCAATAGCTTTACCACCTTTACCCTTCTTGACAAAGCCCAAATCTTCGTATGCAATTATCTCTGCTATTGTGAAGCAGTCATGAACCTCGCACACGTCAATGTCAGTGGGTTTCATCCTCGCCATGTTGAATGCATTTCTGCTAGCAACAACGCTTGAATTTAGAGTCGTCAATGACTTCCTGTGGTGAAGCGCAAGCGTATCGCTTGCCTGGCTGCTCGCCACTATCTCAACCGGCGTATCAGTGTATTTCCTAGCCTTCTCAAGAGGTGTGAGCACTATTGCAGCTGCTCCGTCAGTTATAGGGCTGCAGTCATACAATTTCAGGGGTGACGCAACCTTCTTTGATTTCATGACGTCTCTCAACGTTATCTCCTTCTGGAAATGCGCATAGGGGTTCTTTGCAGCATTTGCATGGTTCTTCACTGCCACCATTGCCATCTGCTCCTCAGTCGTGCCGAACTCGTGCATGTGCCTCCTAGCCATCATTGCATATAACGCGGGGAATGTAGCTCCCATGAAGAGCTCCCACTCCTGATCGCCAGCTCCTCCCAGGGCGATTGCTGCTTCCCCGACTGGAACATCCGTCATCTTCTCTACTCCGCCTACCACCACATTATCATGATGTCCGCTCGCAACCGCCAGGTAACCGCTCCTCAACGCAACTCCTCCTGACGCGCAGGCGGCTTCCACTCTAGTGGCAGGGATTGGGTTCAAGCCCATGTAATCGGCGATGAGGGCGGTTATGTGCTCCTGCCCTATAAGCCTGCCTGCAGCCATCGTCCCTCCATATATCGCATCTAGCTCATTACCCGACATGTTTGCATCCTCTATTGCCTTCACTCCTGCTTCTGCTATCAAATCCCTGAAACCCCTCTCCCACTCTTCGCCGAACTTCGTCATTGCCGCTCCAACTATAGCAACCCTTCTCATATAATCTCTCCCTAAAGAGTTTTGAGTTTCCTCCTCTGTTTAACATAAAGGCCGTAATCGAGATACTCCTTATCTCCCACAAACTGTATGACAGTCCTGTTGTACCCCTTTTTCTCAAGAATTTTGTCAGTGACGACAATGCTGAAGGAATCGCTGCCGGCTCCGCTTCCAAAGGAAGTTAGAAGTATCCTGCTCCCCGGCTTTGCCACATCCAGCACAGATGCGAGCCCTATCAGAGATGCAGCAGAATACGTATTGCCTATCAGCGGAGTCATAAGTCCCTGCTTCACCTTTCCTACGTCTATCTGAAGTATTTTCGCAACTTGGAGTGGGAACTTGCCATTGGGCTGGTGGAATACTGCGTAGTCGAAATCACTTGGCTTCAGCCCAAGCTTCTCCATAAGCTCCTTTGATGCGTTCACCGTGTGCTTGAAGTACGCTGGCTCCCCGGTGAACCTGCCTCCATGGCTTGGGAAGTCCATGCCGGGTCTCCTCCAGAAGTCGGGTGTGTCTGTCGTGTAGGAACAGGTACCCTCTATTTCTGCAATTACATTCTTCCTACCAATAATGAAAGCAGCAGCGCCAGCACCTGCGCTGTATTCCAAAGCATCCCCAGGCCTGCCCTGCGATACGTCCGTGCCGATTCCCAGCCCGTATTCAATCATCTCAGAGCTGCACATTCCCATGCAGCATTGGATTGCTGTTGTACCTGCCTTGCAAGCGAACTGCATATCCACAGCAGTCAGATGGGGAGTCGCACCGATTGCCTCCGCAACTATAGTGGCAGTAGGCTTTACCGCATACGGATGCGACTCAGAGCCAATGAAAATTGCATGTATTCTCTTTGGGTCAACTCCGCTGTAGTGCACCGCATTCCTGCTTGCCTCAACAGCAAAAGTAGCAGCATCCTCATCCATGCCAGGGACGCTTTTCTCTATTACCCCAAGGCTATCCTTAATGCCTCCGCCATCGTCCCCCCATATCCTTGCTATCTCCTCAACCTTAATTCTATACCGGGGTATGTGCACACCGTATCCAACTATGCCAACCATATAATCACAGTTTCTTGAGCCTATCAAGCAGCTCATTTATGCTTAACCTAGTAGTTATGACCGGCACTCTCTCCTTCTGCGCTATTTTGAGCGCCAGCTTATCAACGCTGTCAATTCTATGGAGCACAACAAGGCTGGGTTTCATCTGGCTAACCCTGACAACCACCATGGGTGACCTGCCAGTGCTGACCTTTGTGAAAATGAATGCCCTCTCAGGGCTTGCCCCGAAAAGCTTGGGAAACTCGCTGTAGGGCATCTCCACTATGACTTTTATGCTATCCAGCAGGGTGAACCCGTAGAGCTTCTTCTCAGGCAAAATATCATCGTTGATAACCACCTTACCCTCTATTATCTTTGTGAAGCTATCCGCCGTTATGCTCGTTGCGAACTCATGGGTTTCGTAGAAAACCCCTCCCTCCACATCCTCCCTGAACCTCTGCGAGATCTGCCCTCCCCTTTTGGAGTCTACATCAATAAGCGCATCAACGAACCTCCTTACCACCTTTATACCTGGAGATTCCCTCCTATCCCCCTCGTAATCGCTTATAGTTGAGGGTGAGATTTTCAAATGCTTCCCTAGGTCTGCCTGCGTTATCTCGAATATCTCCCTCCACTTCTTCATGGTCTTGCCGGGAGTCTCCGAGAGGGCTATCTCCCCTGCCATCTTCACAGCAAACTTCTCCATACCTACGAATTGTGAAAAATAAGTTATTTAAGCTTATCGAACATACGTTCGTTGAGTAACGTTATAAAGGCTTTTATATGCAGATTTTCATAAATAACTCATGCATGTGAATCAACTAAACCTTGACAGCTGGGGCAGCTACAACAAGGCATTTGAGGAATCTCTTAAAGCCATCTCGGCGGGACATATGGTAATCTACCCGACGGACACAGTGTACGGAATCGGGGCTAACGCAACTGACGCAAATGCTGTCCGAAAAGTTAATGAAGCAAAAGGAAGGGAGAACAAGCCTATCTCACTTCTGGTCTCGGATTTCACCATGATGAGCAAATACTGTAAAACTGCCGATGTGCCTTTCAACTTACTCCAGGAGCTTTTTCCAGGTCCGGTTACCGGGATATTCTTCAAGAACCGCGATCTCCCAAGCGAGATAACAGCAAAGGACACCATAGCCATACGCATACCTCATCACCACTTTGTGCTCTGCCTTGTTAGAAAGCTAGGCTTCCCCATCACTTCAACAAGTGCCAACCTTTCTGGGGGGAAATCCCCCAAAGTCATCGAGGAGGTCCCGGATTCACTTAAAACCCTTGCCAAGGTAGTTATTGATGGCGGAAGATGCTGCTACGGGATGGAATCAACAATAATAGATTTCACAAAAAAGAAGCCGGAGATATTAAGAAAAGGCGCTGATTTCGATAGGATTAATTCCACAATCGGTTCATCAACCCATTAAACTGGAAGGTCTCCTTGAGGTGTTTGTTATGAAAAATAGAAAACCTGAACAACTGCAAAGTGCAGTGCGGGTAGTGCTCGTGGAACCAGAATACGAAATAAATCTCGGCTATGTGGCCAGAGCTATGGCAAACTTCGGCTTTGAGGAGCTTTATATCATCAACCCCAAGGTTGAGATTGGGTTTAATGCGAAGATGTTCGCAAAGCACGCATCCCACATCCTGAAAAATGCGAAGATAGTCCACAGGTTAGAAGATGCATTGAAAGGATGCGATTTTGTTGTGGGAACTACCGGCATAATAGGGAGAGGCAGGAATATAATACGCAATCCAATTACCCCGGCTAAATTTGCAAGGGATATGAAGAAGCTTGATGGCCGATTCGCCCTTCTTTTCGGCAGGGAGGGTACCGGCCTGAACCAGGAGGAGATCAGGAAGTGTGATTTCTTGGTGACAATCCAGGCTGATAAAAATTATCCAGTGCTCAACCTCTCCCATGCGCTTGCAATTATGTTATACGAGATTTCGTCAAGCAAAAGGGAGAATATGATAATCCGAGCTGGTGGCGAGGAGAAGGAGATGTTGATAAGATGCTTTGACAGCGTTGTGGACTATTTCGCACCACAGCTTAGGAGCCCTGGGAAGATAAAGTTGTCCTTCAAGAGAGTGATTGGCAGATCCCTGATTTCCGATGTAGAAGCAGCAGCTATACTGTGTGTACTACAGAGGATAAGAAAGAAATTAAAAATAAGAAAATAAATCAAGCCTTCTTCCTTGATTTGACAATCTTCACCTTTGCAGGTGTGAGAAGAATCTTGTCGTTGTCTATTCTCGCAATGTCCCCGTCAATCTTCGTAACGAAGCCCTTCAGGCTAGCCACGATAGTCTTAAGCTTCGCAGTGTTTCGCGACATTGGGGAAAGGTTCAGCAGTATTATATTCCTCTGCCTCAGCTCGTTCTCTATCACTTTTGTATCCTCTTCGCTCTCAAGGGCGACAGGCTTCACGTAGAAGTCTGCAGCCTCGTGCAGCACATCAACGTTCTCAAGCTCAACGGTATCCATATACTCCTCAATGTCCATATCTCTGCTTATACCGAGCGCCTTTGACAACCTCTGAAGTATCCCCATGTTTTCACCCCATTTGAATGCAACAGTTTAACTTTTGCTATAGTGGTTTAAATACTTTTCTTCTTACGCTCTTCTTACGCATTAGATAAGGTTCAGAAAGCCTTAATAACCTTTTCAGGTAAAACTACTATACTTTGAGGGTGAACTTAGCTATCGGTGGTTATTTGTTAAGCTCTTTCCAGGAGATACTCTCCCGGAGTAGCATCTTTAGAGACAGGAATGTGCTCTCTCCACATTATATACCATCAACATTGCCGCACAGGGAGAAGGAGATAAGTGCAGTAATGTCTATCATATCACCTGCACTCAAGGGAGAGAAGCCCAGAAGCTTATTCATCTACGGCAAAACCGGAACGGGCAAAACATCATGCGTGAAACATGTGATGGAAAGATTCGAGGAAATGAAGAACGATAAGGCTAAGATGTGCTACGTCAACTGCAGGATATACAACACCCGCTACAGGGTTTTCCACAAACTCATGAAGGACAACCTTCCCGACTACGCCAAGACTGGTTACGGCCTCTCATTCTTCTATGAAAAGATTATTGACCTAATAAACTCGAACGGCGCAAATATCATAATGGTTCTTGATGAGGTCGATATGGTGAAGGATTTGGATGACTTGATATACACTCTCACCAGGGCCAATGATGATTTAAAGACGGGGGGAATCTCAATAGTCGGCATATCGAACAAACTATCTTTCAAGGACAGACTCGACCCAAGAAGCAAGAGCACTCTTTACGAGACCGAGATGGTATTTCCTCCTTACACCTCAAACCAGCTTAGATCGATACTTGAGCAGAGGGTGAAGCTGGGCTTCTCCGAAGGGGCTGTGGACGGGTCAGCTATAAATCTGGCGGCAGCTATGTCTGCTCAGGACAATGGCGATGCCCGTTACGCGCTTAAGCTGATTATGAGGGCTGCGGAGATAGTAGATGAGGAGGGGGCGGGTATTGTATCAGAAAAACATGTAAACGCAGCCAGAAAATCAGTTGACGAGGATATTTCCATAGAAGCTATCACTACACTGCCGCAGCATCAGCAGATAGTCCTATATTCAATCGCATCACTCTCAATGGACGGGGGCAGATACTCAAAGCTCATCGAAAACAATGAAAACTATCTGCTCTCTGGGGAGGTGTACGAGAATTATCTGAGAGATGCGAAAAACTTCAAAAAGGACCCAAGAAGCTCTCGTTGGTATAGAGAATATATTAATGAACTTGAGATGCTGGGGCTGATAAACACCGTAGACTCAGGAAAAGGTATGAGAGGTCATACGCGGCTGATCAAGCTTGCTTATCCTCCTGTAAAGGTAAAGAGCATAATTGAGAAGAATATGCTGGAGTGATTACCGGCCAACAAGCTCCTTTCTGCTTCCGAGTATTGCGAGTAGAAGTATAAGCGGCCCCAAAGCCATGATTATAAATAAGGCAGCTACATCACTTTGGGGTGTGCTCAGGATCGTACCTATGCCGCCAGGGAAGCTCATTGCGTTAACAATCCCTATAACAAAGGCGACAGCGCTTATCACTATCCCATACCTATACGCCCATCCCTTTGTTGCTGCAAGACCAGCGCTGAGAGCGAGGAATGCCAGTCCGATTGCAAAATACAGCATATCATCGGGGGCAATGGTGCTTAATGGTTCATAACTGCCCGTCATATTTTTATATATAACAAGCAATAGCGGGAGGGCATTATACAAGCTCACAACCGCTATCATGAGAGATACTATACTGCTAACCATCACCTTCATGGTGAGAGACTTTACTGTTCCTTCTCTGCTTTCCTTCACTATCTCCTTTAGGCAATCAAAGCAGTAGGCCTTGTCACCTATAAGCTCGACACACACCAAACAAAAATGCCTCTTGCATCTAGCGCACTTGTAGATTCCCTCCTTACCTGGGTGGTTAATACACTCCGGCATAAGCTAACTCACCTATTGTACTTAGCCATTGCTCTTTTCCTTTTTTTCTCGTATATGCCCAGACTTTTTCCACAACTTGGGCAGTAGTAAAACTTCCTCCTCTCTATCAGCTTCACATCATCCGCGGTTTTCAAATCAGTGCTGAAAACCATGGACCTTTCATATGTGACAGCCTTCCCTCTCGGCAACCTCCTACCGCAAGCTCCGCATATAACTGTCTGGTCCTTTCCTCTCATAAACTCACCTCTGCTTCAGATCCTTCAGCATACCAAGGCTTATTCCATTCAGTAGAAATGTTTCGGCAGCATCTAATTTAAACATTTCATTTCTGAACAAAGGCCCCAGCAGCTCTTTTTCTTTTACAGCATTGAAAATTATTCCGCCAACAAGCTCGCTGAAGGCAGGCATGACTACAAATCTTAAATTCCTGTTGAAACCAGCGTACTTTTTACTAGTTTTTTTTGCATCCAGCCTACCCACGATCCATGCTTTCTCAATGTTCCGGTACCCAAGCTTGTCTATTAATCCTATGCATGGGTGGTTATGAGCGAGCACCAGCCAATCAGCCTTCATCATCCTCTCGGAAGGCCATGCATGTCCATGGATAAGTGAGATGTTTCCCCTCATCATCCCCGCAGCTCCATGCACTTCGATGCCCTTAGCGATTTCCCTTATCCCCCCATCATGGTTGCCCATAACTATTGACAGCTTAACCCTACTATTTATCTCACCCAGAAGCATTCCGAGTTTATCCCTCTCCCGGAACGGCATGTTCGGTATATCATGCTTTATATCTCCCAGCATGACAAGTTCATCGCAGCCAGTTTCTTCGATAAGCTTGAATATCCTCTCCCTTACTCCTCTGAAGAAATCCAGCTCTATGGAGTTCCCAAATATGCTTCTTTCTGCACCAAGATGAAGATCCGCTATGACTAGCATCTTACCATACAAGAGCGCTGGCTCGTTGCATATGAATTTTAACATCATGAACGGGAAACCCACATTCTTCAGGGTTGGGATGAGAGTGAACCATGAGAGAGAATTCAGCTCTTCCGGTATATATAGCTTTTCACTTGGAAAGTTACCCCCCTCCTAGAGGTTTATAAAGAGAAAAACAGACCTAAATAACGTCTATGAGAACCTACAAATTCAGGATATATCCCTCGAAGAAGCAGGAGGATCTTCTTAATCATCATCTTCGTCTAGCAAAGAATCTCTGGAATGAGCTTCTGGAGCACTGCAAACAAACCTACGAAGACTTTGGCTACTTTCCAACGAAGAGTACTCTCCAAATGATGGTAAGGAACTATGGGCTCTACTCCCAAACACAGCAAGAAATTGCACACCGAGTTTTCAACTCAACAGTGAGGTATTTCAAACTGAAGAAACAAGGCAGAAAAGCAGGCTTCCCACGCTTCAAGTCAATTGACCGGATGAAAAGTTTACATTATCCGCAGTATGGGTCTGGCTTCTCTCTAGATAAGAAACTCAGAGTCACTCCTTTTGGTGAGATTGCAGTAAAGAAGCATAGAGAGACAAAAGGCAGAATAAAAACTCTCACTCTGAAAAAGGAGTCTTCTGGAAAGTGGTTTGCAGTTTTCTGTGTTGAGCAGGAGAAAGGAATTCCAAAAGAAAACAAAGGAGAAGCAATTGGAATTGATTTGGGACTGATGTCATTTGCAACCCTCTCAAATTGTGAGAATATAAAAAATCCAAGGCATTTCAAGAAACATGAGGACAGGCTTGCTTTCATCCAGAGAAAGTTCAGCTTCCACAAGAAAAGAACAAAGAATTACAAAAAAGCAAAAATTAGAGTTGCAAAGCTGCATGAGGAGATTTCAGACTGCAGAAGAGACTTCCTGCACAAGATTTCAACTGAATTGGTAGATGATTATTCCTTCATTGCATTGGAGAAGCTTGCCTCACAGAAGATGTCAGAAGAGAATTACGGCAAGCAAATCCATGATGCAGGATGGAATATGTTCGCAAACATGCTTGCATACAAGGCGGAAGGAGCTGGATGCAGAGTGGTGTTTGTGAATCCTGAGGATACTTCTAAGATGTGCAGCAGTTGCGGAAACATCAGAGATGACCTGAGTCTCTGGGACAGGACATACAACTGCCCAAATTGTGGGTTATTAATAGACAGAGATTTAAATTCCGCACGCAATATACTCATGAAAGCTACCCCTGGGCAAGGGGGAAGTAACGCCTGCAATTCCGTAATGGAGAGAGATGTTGCATTGGCAACATCAATGAAGCAGGAAGCCCACACCTGTTAATAAGTGGGAGCATGTCACATCATCCATGATAACAATTATACGGTTTAAAATAAATCAGTAGTGGTTGGATGAAGACATACCTCTCAATCATCGTGCCGATACACAATGAAGCTGCCGTTCTCTTAAGTTCCATACCGAGGATTATAGACGCAACTGCAAAGATAACCCAGTTTTATGAAATAATAATCGCCGAGGATGGAAGCAGGGACAGGAGCTATGAGATCGCCAAAAAGCTTGCCAAGACAAATCCTGCGGTAAGAGTGTTGCACAGCAGCCACAGGCTTGGCAGAGGGGAAGCTTTGAATAGGGCCATCCGAACAGCAAAAGGAAAGATTACGGTTTATATGGATGCGGACCTATCTTCCGATTTGAGGTACCTCAAACCGCTGGTTGAAAGAATCGAGGATGGTGCGTCAATATCAACAGGCTCTAGACTTATGAAGGATTCCAAGGCAAGCAGGCCGGTGAAGAGAGATGTTGCCAGCAGGGGTTTCAACACTCTTGTGCGCCTGCTTCTAGGCTCAAAGCTTTATGACCACCAATGCGGCTTCAAAGCATTTAGGAAAAAAGACGTTTTGCCGCTCCTTAAAAAAGTGAAGGATAAATACTGGTTCTGGGATACGGAGATACTTGTGAGGGCGCAGAGGCAGGGAATGCGGGTGGATGAGATACCAATAGACTGGGCTCATGGAAGATTTACCAATGTTGACTTTACCAAGGATGTGCTATACATGTTTGGGAAGATACTGGAACTAAAGAAAGAATTGGGGTAGACCGCACAACGTTTTATTAATTATTATCCAGATTATACCATGGCTTTTTCAATAAACTTCAAGCTCATGGGTATAGAAATTGAGCTGCACTGGAGTCTAATGCTCCTGCTCTTGCTGATACTGGCTTCTGGAGGAATCGACGCAGTCATAACGATCTCAATATTATTCGTTTTTGTGATACTCCATGAACTCTCTCATTCATACGTTGCAATTAAGAATGGTGTTGATGTCAGGAAGATAACACTCTTCCCAATAGGCGGGATGGCGATGATAGATGAAGCATCAATACCGCCTGATGTGGAATTCAAGATTTCAATAGCAGGTCCACTTTTCAACTTCATCGTTGTATTCCTGGCATTGTTTTTGCAACTGCTAATACATGACGGTGCGGTAGGTCAAATACTCTCTATAACCATACAGGCAAACCTGGTTCTAGGACTTTTCAACCTCTTGCCCGCCATACCACTTGATGGCGGCAGGGTCTGGAGAAGCATCCGGGAAAAGAAAGTGGACCATCTAAAGGCAACAGTTGATGCCGTCAAACTCAGCAAGTTCATAGTCATAACCCTCATAGCAATGTCAGCACTGTTAGCATTTGAATTTGATGCATTTGGCCTGCTGCTGTGGAACGCACTAATAGCAGCAATTATCTGGATCGGTTCAGACAGCGAGCTTAATGTAGCGATACTTACAGCTGCCGGGAGGAATCTATTCGTAAGAGATGTAACGAACTTTTCACCTGTGCTGGTGAATGCCAACCTGAAACTGAAGGATTGCTTCTCCCTGATGTATTCCATAAATTCGCCAGCAGTTGTTGTTTCATCCAAGCCCCCGCGAGTACTCAACTACAGGCAACTCTCCGGAATTGAAAAAAGCAAGTGGGGCATGGTGAGAGCAAGCGATGTAGCTCAGATCTGCCCGGCATGCGAACTTAACGACCCCCTCCTTGATGCTTGGAAGAGGATGAGGTCGTCTGACCTCTCGTTGCTTCCTGTTGTTTTCGACGGAGAGATAATCGGAACAATAAGCGAGACGGACGTGGAGAAACATATAGTTCTAAACAGGCTCAAAACGCTGGAATAATTTAACAAAGCGAGCTGGAAACCCCGCATTCTTCAGGGGTGGGAGCATGTCACCCCTTTATCCTAAGCGCATATTTCCCAGGGAGCTTTGCCTCTATCTTTTTAGCCAATTCAGATTTCTCGGGGTCGAATACTATTAAGTAGCTGCTCCACTTGTCAGTTAGCTCGGTATTCCCACAGTTTGGGCATTTATTGCCCTCGGTTACGATGAACCTGCACTTCTTGCATGCTTTTTCCGTCATTTTCATCACTTCTTTTTGGGTGCCGGCTCCTCCTTTATCCAATCCAGCTTCCCAAGCCCTTCAGGTCTCATTGTCAGGCCTATCTTGGTGTCTGGAATGCTGCTCTTCATGCTGACAGTGGATATCTTGGCCAGGACATCGTCACCCTTTTTGATCATCTTCTTGCTTTCCCTCCCGATGAAAGCAGGTATTTTCTTATCGTAGGAAAGAAAATCATTCGTTATCTGAGAGAGGTGCACAAGCCCATCAATCGGACCCATCCTTACAAACGCTCCGAACTCAACAATCTCAGTGACTTCTCCCTCAAACACCTCGTTAAGGTCGGGCTTGTACGCAAGTATGTCGAAAGTGACATCGTGATAAGAGGCACCATCGCCAGCTATTATTTTGCCCTCGCTTACATCCCTTGGGTTCCATATGCAGAGCACTATGCCGAAGTCTCTGTCTACTTTCCTTTCATACTTCTCCCTTAGTACGCTGATTAAAGCCTCCTTAAGGTTTTTTGAGAAGTACTTTGGCTCTATTCTCACGGTGCTCTTCACGGTTATTATGTTGTACATTCTATCACCATTTGTTCAGCAACATTAATATATCATGCGAATTGCAAGCGTGACTTGCCCCTCAATATTACAACTTTCACTCCCTCTTTTTCAAGTTTGCGTATAAGCTCTTTATCAACTGTGCAGGCAACCGCGTCCTTTCCTGCGCAGTAGCTCAGTATCCAGTCATCAACATCTTTACTGCTTCTCTTTACCTCAACTCTGCATAACTTCAAAAGCTTGAGAGCGTAACTTGCGGCAGCCGAATCCCTTCCTTTTCCCGAGCCGATCCCTCTCAATTCGCCGATGACTCCACTGCACGTGACAGCTTTGTACTCGCCGAGCAGTTCTCTCAGCCCGCCTAATACGTCAACTTTGAACTGATAGGCGAGCATCAGGAAGTTCGTATCCAGTACTGCTTCGAGCATTTAATAATTTTGTAGAATAACAATTTTAAATGCAGCGCCCCTACCTTGTTATCTTCCCCTCCTTGAAAACATCCAACAGCTCAGGATGCTTCTTGAAATACTCCCTGCTCGGTTTTAGCAAGCCAGCAAGCTCTTTTGCAACAGCATTCTTCAAGTCTGCGGGATGCAGCTCTCCTTTCACATAAGCATCTCTCAGCTCCTCGAATTTCATGTAATCCACATCTCCCCCGTATTTCTTATTCCTCTCTATGTGCATCGGCTTGTCCCTCATTATGATGTACTCGCAAAGCTCAATCATCGGATTATTCTCGGCCTGTTTCTCAGGGCAGTATGCTCCATCTATTTTGTCTTTTATCTCCTTCTCAGAGTCATGAATATATATGCAGTTTTTCGGTATGCTCTTGCTCATCTTTGATGATACCTCGGTATCGAGCTTCTCATTGCTCTCGAAACCCATTTTCTGGGGTCCCTGAAGTCCCATGAGAAGATGAGTGTGAACCGCCACAGGCTTTGGCCATCTCATCTTTTCAGCAACTTCCCTTGCAAGCACATGAACCTTCCTCTGGTCCATTCCCGCATGCATTAGTTGCACTTTGAGGTGGAATATGTCAGCAGCCTGCATGGCCGGGTAGAGTACTGCAGCTGCCTCCGTGGCTTCCGTCTCCTTCCTTCCCATTATTGTAACGCACCTCAACATCCTCTGTATGCTGGCGTTCTTCATCACTTCAATAACCTTCACCCAGTACCACTCATCATAATGCTCGCTGGCAAGTTCATATCTCACTTTGGACTCATCCAAGCCTAGAGACACAAAACCAGCTTTGAAATATCCCCTTGCTATATCCCTTATCATGCTTAAATCGCCGCCAAGCTTCTTGTTTATCCAGGAGTGGTAATCTGCCAGCCATATGGTGGGTTTTATACCTGCCTTTATGAAGTCATCAATCTTCATGGCTGTCAGCAGGCCAGACCCTATGTGCAACATCCCGCTTATCTCAAATCCTATATAATGTTGCGGATGCTCCTCGCTCTCAAAGAGCTTAACGAGTTCCTCCTCCGTTAGTATCTCCTCTGTCGGCTTTCTCTTCACAAGGAACATCTTATCCTCTATGTTCAATGAATCACCCCTATGCAACCTCGGGCATCTTACTTTTGAATTCCATCAGTTTTATTCTTTTCCTTACCCTCTTTACAACTCTCCTGCTGATACCTGCCTCAGCAGCAATCCTACCATCGCTCTTTCTACCGACTCCCTTCAGGATTATATCAAGCCTGTTATAACCTACGCCAAGCTCTCCTTCTGCCGTCTGCCCAATCCAAAGGCATGGCGAGGGTCTCTTCTCTATTATCCCCTCCGGAACTCCTAGCTTTTCTGCCAGCTCTTTCACTTCAGTTTTGTATAACCTCCCAATTGGTAGAAAATCCACTCCTCCATCCCCGTAGCGGGTGAAATAACCCATCACGAGCTCGCTTCTATTCCCGGTGCCAGCGACCAGCAAATTATCCCTATTAGCAAAATAGTAGAGGATACTCATCCTTATTCTGGCCTTAAGATTGCCATTTGGGATGAGCGCACCCTCCTTGAAAATCGGAAGAGTCTTCTTGAATTCCTCGTAAACAGAGCTAAAATCAATGACTTGGCGCTCCACTCCAAGGAGCTTTGCAACTTTCTTCGCATCATTGATGTTGCTAGTGCTGAACGTATCGCTTTCTGGCATGATGAGCACCTTAACTTTTACCTTCCCAAGAGCCCTTGTGCAGAGCGTAGCAACAAGTGCCGAATCCACCCCTCCGCTTAGACCAATGACTACGCCCTTTGCACCAGCCTCCTTCACCTTTCTTCTAATGAAGTTCTCAATCCTTTTGACTGGTTTATCTTCCATCTATATCACATTTTCTTATATTCCCACTACCATTTTAAACCTTTTACAGATAAAACATTAGAGGGAGGTTTTCTTCTCTGGTAGTCTTATGAAGAAGCTCAGATGGATTGAGGAAAAATGTAAGGCTCCACAATGCGATTACTGCACTAGAGTATGCCCTCCCGGTATACTCTCCATAACTGGCGGAGAGTTGCAGTACTGCACACAGTGCAACCCCAAGTATGCTGTATGTGTGAAGGCGTGCATGAACAACGCCTTCAGAATAAACAAGAACGGGGTGATAGAGGTAATACCAGAGAAATGCGATGGTTGTGGAGCATGCGTTTCAGAGTGCAAAACCGGTGGGATAAAACTCAAGAGAAACAAGAAAGGCGCCAAGGTTTCATTCAAGTGCGACCTTTGCTCTTCACTTAAACTCTCCAACCCGATATGTGTGACCTTCTGCCCCCACGGGGCGCTTGAAGTCTACGAAGTCGATGAGGAGATACCCGAAACTGCGAAACAGCATGAGTCCGAAGAACTATACGAGAAGAGATTCGAGCCTCATTATATAGGCGAGGGTAAAAAAATTCCAACTATACGGTATAAGGAACTTCTATCCTCAGAGAGCATAGACAAGAGATTTTCGGCACCCTTCTCATTTGATATTCTCGAATTCCCCCCTCCAGACAAAAAGGCCAAGCTTATTGATGAGTACGGAAGAGTGAGGATATACGAACTGGAGGACATCGGCAAGGCTTACTGCATAAGCTTCCCCAAACTCTTCTCAGACGAATGGAAGCTTGCGGAGTACGTTAAGCATTTCACAATAATGAAAGTTGCAGATGAATACCTCTCAGCTTTCCTATCTCCTCCAGAATATTTCGATCTGGACAGTAGGGCTAAGGCTTTGAACCGCGTGAAGTTAGTCGCAAGGGATATAATAAACAAGCTGGAGCCAACCATTGACCCTGAGAAGAAGGAATCGATTGCCGAGATAGTTGCCGTGGATACAATTGGGTTCGGTGCTATAGAATACTTCTGGATGAAGGACAAGGATAACCTCGAGGAGATAGAGATAGACCACCCTCTGAGGGAAATTCTAGTGTACCACAGGAAATACGGAAGATGCGTGAGTAACCTGAGGTTCACCAGCGAAAGATCATTCAAAAAAGTAATGAATGTAATCCTGAGGCCTCTCGGGAAATCCCTCGACCCCATACACCCTGTTGTGGATGCGCAACTTCCAGATGGCTCAAGGCTTCATGCTCAAATAGCACCTGCTTCACTCACAGGCGCAACTGCCAGCATAAGACTTTTCGGAAGTGATCCATGGACATATGCCAAGATAATGAATGTGGGGACTGCAAATGCCGAACTTGGTGCATTCCTTTGGATGGCAATAGAGCTCAAGAAATCTCAGATTATAATTACGGGTGCTCCGGCTACGGGAAAGACATCCATGCTCTCCTCCCTTCTAGTTTTCATACCATCCGGAGAGAGGGTGATATCAGTAGAAGAGGAGATAAACGAACTAAGGTTCTACGACGCATTCATAAACTGGATTCCGCTGATTGGCGTCTACAAGGAGAAGAAAGATGAGGCAATGAGGAAGGGAGAGGAGATATCCAGGCTGAGGACATCGCTTGACCAGATAACAAACTCTTTGAGAATGAGGCCAGACAGGATTGTGCTCGGAGAGCTGAGGGGGAAGGAGGCGAGGGAACTCTTCTCAGGAGCAAACTGGGGGATCTCGTTCATGACGACCCTTCATTCAAAGGAGGTCGGCACTGCAGTTGTGAAGAGGATTCACGGCCCTCCGATGAATGTTCCAACGGATATGCTCTCCATGCTGGATATCATAATAACCCTCTCAACTGATGTTGAGAAGAATAGAAAGGTAATTCAGTGCGCCGAGGTTAACTGGCGCTCCAGGGGGGAGCTTCCTGAAGAAGTAGAGAACATAGTGCAGAAGGACCAGATTCCAGCCAAGATAAGAGCCCAGATATGGAAGGACGAAGACGAGGTATGTTTCCTAAACAAGCTTTTCGAGTTTAACCAAAAGAAGAATGAGCTTGAGAGTGTTTGGGAATACCCATCAAAAACCCTGAACAGGTATGCCCAGCTGTTCAACCTGACCGAACAGGAGTTGCGGGAGGAGTTCAAAAGAAGGGCTGACATACTGGATTACCTGGCTAATAACGGCATAACCCACTTCTTTGATGTCGGAAGGGTTATACACGAATATTACAACACCCCCAAAAAGATGAAGAATGAATTCATCCTAACAATTAAAAAAATCATAAAGTGAGCATATGGATTTCGTAGTTGAGTTTGCCGGATTCTGGTCACGATTTTTATCAAAGATAGGTATAGACCCCCAGAAGATAATCCCAACATCGAAGGCGACTAAACTCATGATTCTCCAGTCGGGGGTTGACATACAGCCACACGGATATTCGTCATTCGTCATTGGAGTTGGTTTGAGCTCCTTTGTGCTCTCTCTGCTTTACTTCACCATCCTTGCGTTATACTTCCAATTCACCATCTACCTTGCCATAACTCTCTCCACTTTGATGCTTTTTATCTCAACAATAATTGCGATGCACTATTTCAATTTCGTAGTGAACAGCAGAGTGAGGGATGTTGAGTTGAACCTGCTTGATTCACTCAGGCACATGCTCTCAGAATTACGCTCAGGCATCCCACTCCATGATGCCATAGCATCCATCGCCATGGAGAATTATGGGGTGGTGTCAGAGCTTTTCAGAGAGAGCCTTGTCAGCGTAAAGGAGGGGGAAGAGATAAGCAATGCATTCCTGGAAATCTCAATGAAAACTCCCTCGGTAACTTTCCAGAGGTTTGTAGCCACTCTGAGCTATGCTCTAGGGAGTGGGGTGAATATAGTAAGTGTCCTTGAGAACTTCATAAGAGAAATAGAGCTCTCAAGAAGAAATTCAATCTCAGTCTACACTAATGAATCTGCGAAGTACTCAATACTTCTAATATTTCTGACCGGTATCATCCCGGGGGTAATGGTGCTGCTGCTCTCCCAGGGCTCCATCCTTGCTGGTTTCAGAATAGCGATACCACTTGTGGCTCCGTTCTACTTGCTGCTCTTCCCGCTTGCAAAATATCTGATAATCCTGAGGCTGGTGAGAATCTCACCAGGAATATGAGGTGATTGCACGCTATCGCTTGATGAAGGAACGTACCTTATTAAGCTAGCCAGGAAAGCAGTTGAGATGCACCTGGAAAAAGGAGCCGTAATTGATCCTGAAAAACCTCCTTCTTCCCTTCTTGAAAAGAGGGGGGTTTTCGTCACGATTGAGACATACCCCCGTAAGGAACTGAGGGGCTGCATAGGATACCCCTACCCCGTTAAAGAGCTGGCGCACTCAGTTGTTGATTGCGCAATAAATTCAGCAACAGGAGACCCAAGATTTCCTCCCATGAGCAAGAGCGAGCTTGAAAAATGCACAATTGAGATAAGCGTGTTGACAATTCCCGAGATCATAAAGGTGAGCGACCCGAAGGAATACCCCGCCAAAATAAAGGTTGGGAAGGATGGTCTGATCATGGAGTACGGCTACTACTCGGGCCTGCTTCTCCCGATAGTTCCAGTGGAACAGAAATGGGATGAGGAAGATTTCCTTTCCCAGACATGCTACAAGGCAGGACTGCCGCCTGACATGTGGCTCAACCCAAAAGTAAGGGTTTACAAGTTCCAGAGCCAGATATTCAAGGAGGAGAAGCCCAAGGGGAAGGTTGTCGAAGTTGAGTTGGAGGTGAATGGATGATTGAGAATGTGCCCCATGAATACTTGGATGATATACTAGATACTCTGCCTTTTGAAATCTCCTTCATTGATGCGAACGAGAGTGTGAGGTACTTCAACAAGGAAGGAAGGAGGGAAATATTCCAGAGGTCCGCCTCTGTCATAGGCAGAACCGTTCAGAAGTGCCATCCTGAGAAGAGTCTTGCTGCAGTTAACAGGATCCTTTATGAGTTCAAGAGCGGGAAAAGGGATTCGGCGGAATTCTGGATTGACTTGAATGGAAAAAAGATATATATACGCTACTTTGCAGTTAGGAGCAGGAAAGGCGAATACAGGGGATGTATAGAAGTGTCGCAGGACATAACGACAATCCAGAAGATAACCGGAGAGAAGAGGCTCCTTTGATGCTTGAGGAATACAGGAAGAGAAGAAACTTCTCAAAAAGCCCTGAACCTGAGGGTATAACAAGTGGTGTTGGCGGGATATTCGTCATTCAGGAGCATAATGCATCCCACTGGCACCATGACTTCAGGCTTGAAAAGGATGGCGTGCTGAAGAGCTGGGCGGTTCCTAAAGGGTTCCCTGAGAAAGATGAGAAAAGGCTCGCTGTTCCCACAGAGGATCATCCCATTGAATATGCAGACTTTGAGGGAACTATACCCAAGGGAATGTACGGGGCTGGAACTGTTAAAATCTACGATAAAGGAAAAGCGAAAGTTAATCTATGGACAGATGACAAAATAGAGTTTGAACTTGAGGGAAAGAAGCTTAGAGGTCCCTATGTTATGATTAGAACCAAAATGGGCTGGCTGGTTTTCAGAAAGAAAAGCAAATAATGGATGCTTAGTATGCTGAGGAATCCCAGTGACTATACCTGCAAAACCACATATGAATGTTCCTAAGCGTCAATTTCTTATTAATTCGTGCAGTATAACATACGGAGGCGAGCATATGGCTGAAATTACAGGCAAGTTTTTCGGAGCTGGCAGAAAGAACAACCGGAACTGGGTGGCTGTTGACGCTGATGAGGGAAGGATTTTCTTTACCTATCCAAAGGACTTCCCCCCTGATGTCAGAAAGCTCAGGAGAGGTATTCAGGTTACTGTCGAATATGATGACCTTACCAGAGAGATAATATCCGTAGCTGTGATAAGCGACGCAGAAGTTGCAAAGGAGAAATACGGCAGGTACAGGGAATACCAAGTAAAATTACTGAAAGAGTGCATGGAGGATGCGGCGAAGGCAAGCAAGGACAAGGAGGATATGAAGCTTATTGCTTTCGCATTCTTTGAGAAGAGATGCACACCGCTCGTATACTTCGAGTGAACAAAGCTTAAATTAGAGGCTCAACATTAGGTGATGAGGTGATCAAATAGTCCGGGTCTACAAGATTGGTGATAACCTAGCATGCATTCTCCCAAAGGTTATGACTGACAAACTCAAGCTCCACGGGGGCGAGGAAGTCGATTTCTATGAGATAAAGCCAGGCATCTTCACTCTTGTGAGAAAGGATATGGTAGAAAACATATTAAAGGGCCAGATTGGCGAAGTTGAGTTGCCTGCAGAGAGCAAAGAACTCGGGATGGAAGAGATGGAACTGCTCAGGAAGCTCAACGGCATAAATTTCTCTGAGAGAATACCCTACAATGTCCACAAGAAACTCAGCCCCCGGGAAAGGGAGGTCCTCTCAAAACTTATCGGCAAAGGGGCCGTTAAGATATACAAGGGAGGTAAATACTCCAAAACAGGAGTTTATGACATAAAAAATGAAGTCTATAAAATGCTTAAAGGCAGCAAAATCGATGCAAAAGAACTTAGTATCGAAGAGCAGTTAGAAAGGGATGGATATCTTATAATTGAGGACGCGAGAGAGGCTGAGAAAATATGCGGCGAGCTCAATAAGGAGATAAGAGCCGGAGATATAATCGGAACAAGAGGGTTCGATAAAAGGTTCTATGTTGCAAGGAAGAGTTTGTTTGTTACCCTTTTCGACAAGGTTAAACAGAGCATGAAGAGGGGGGCTAATAACGTAAGCGATATAAGCAGGGAGCTGAAAGTGAGCGAGCCAGCCGTTATGGTAGTGCTTGAGATAATGAAGGACAAAGGGGATGCGATAGAGAAGAGAAGAGGGACCTACGAGTTGGTATGATGCCCGTTATAAAGGATGCCATCCATGGAAACGTATACATTAGCGACGCTGAGCTCAAGCTTATTGATACCCCAGAAGTTCAGAGGCTGAGAGGAATAAAACAGATGGCTGTTGCCTATCTCATCTACCCGGGCGCCAATCATACGAGGTTCGAGCATTCCCTCGGAACTATGCATATAACGGGAGAGATATGCGAGAGCCTCTCGCTTCCTAAAGAGGAGACAGGAGATATGAGAGCAGCTGCCCTTCTCCACGATGTGGGGCATACTGCTTTCTCCCATGAGAGCGAGGGAATCCTCATCAGAAAAAAGATGGGCAGCCATGAGAAGAGGGGTTCAGAGCTGGTGAAGAATGGAGCTAGCGGTGAGATACTGGAGGATAACGGGTATGACCTAAAAAGAATCTGTTCAATACTCTCAGGTGAGGAAGAAGGTGGTATAATAAATTTTGACCTTGGTTCTGACAGGATGGATTACCTCTTGAGGGATTCCCACTACACTGGAGTTGCTTACGGAGTGATAGACTGTGACAGGATTGTTCATACAATACGGCTTAGAGGTAGCAAAGCGATAATTGATTGGGGTGGGATAGAAGCTGCGGAGTCCCTTCTGATAGCAAGGTTCCTCATGTTCTCATCCGTCTATTACCATCATGCAGTCAGGATTGCCAGTGCCATGCTGGGGAGGGCGGTTGGATTTGCGCTTGACGATGGAGTGGTATCCCTTGATGAACTAACCAGATATGATGATGCCCAGTTGGGGCTTTCGCTGGAAAAAGGGAGAAGCAAGGAGCTTATTGAAAGAATGCGCAACAGAAAGCTTTACAAGCGGGCATATGAGCTGGAGCTGCATAAACTTAACGATGAGGGAAAGAGGCTCTTCAAAGATTACTCGAGCACCAAGGAGCTTGAATGGGTAATAACGGAAGAAAGTGGGGTGGATGAACTCATCATAGAATCCAGGCAAGCTTATGATGATAAGTTCGGCAGGAGCAGCGTCAAAATACTGAAGGGCGGAAAGGAGTATCCGTTAGAGGAGCTTTCAGACATAGTCAACTCAATAAAGAAGACCGAGGAGATCAGGAGGAGAGCTATAGTGGCATGCCCGAAGGAAAAGACAAAGATCGTAGCCTCTGTTTGTGATAAATTCTTCAAAGAATTTCTGAAGAAATGACTAGATGAAGTACCCCAGTAACTTTATAACCAGTATGAACACCACTGTGAATATCACAACTGCTCTCGGGTCAAGCTGCGGTCCACCAACGTTCGTGTCGTAGAAGCGCAATAAACCCGTTGAACTCTGCGGTGCTGATACCCTGTCTGCCATAGTTATTTATTTAACCTTTGCAATTTTTAATATTTGTGGTATGATGGACGTATCGTTTGGAACTTCAGGAATACGCGGTATTGTGAATGAGACAATCACGCCTGAACTAGCTCTAGCCTTAGGTCGGATTATAACCAAGAAGAGAGGGAGTAAGGTGGTGATAGGACGTGACACCCGGCCGTCTGGCGCCGTGCTGGAGAGTGCGCTTATTGCGGGGATTAACTTTCTCGGTGGTTCTGCTCTCAGACTTGGAGTTGTTCCAACACCGACTACTGCAATAGCGACGAGGGCTCGAGCCAACAGCGGGGTTATGATAACTGCATCGCACAATCCTCCCAGCTACAATGGTTTCAAATTCTATAACCGCTTTGGGGAGGAGATAAGCCGGGAGGAGGAGAGAGAAATTGAGAACCTGCTGCGAGCAAAGAAATTTGCGTCCCCCGAGCTTGATGGCTTTGGGGATTCTTTTTCGGTTGCGGATGCGGTTGACAAGCACATCGAACTTGCGTTTTCGCTTACAGACAGAGCACTTATAGAGAAGAAAAAACCCAAAATTGTTGTTGACTGCGGCAATGGAGCTGCATGTTCTATAGCACCCTTCATGCTTAGGGAGGTTGGGTGCAGAGTTGTCGGATTTAACGCAGAGCCCAGCGGAACTTTCTCGAGGAACCTTGAGCCAAACAGCGAAAGCCTGGAGGATGCATGCGCAGTTGTCAGGAGCAGCGGAGCGGATATGGGCATAGGATACGATGCAGACGGTGACAGGGTACTTGTGATGGACGAGAGAGGAGAAGTGCTGGGGCTTGATGAGCAGCTTTCGCTTATCTCAGGTTACATGCTGGGTGAAAAAGGTGGCAGTGTTGTTTCAACTGTGGAGGCATCCCTCGCCGTAAAGGAAGCTGTTGAAAAAAATGGCGGGAATTTCATAATAACCGAGGTGGGAAGCAGGAATGTAGCCGAGAGAATGAGAGGAAGCGGAGCTGTTTTCGGGGGGGAACCCTGCGGTGAGTACATATTTCCCGAGGAAGTCCTGTCCCCGGATGGAATGCTGGCAACATTGAAGTTTGTGGAGCTCATGTGCAGGGAGGGCAAGCTGGGGAAGCTAAGGAAAGAAATTAAGAAATACCCCATGAGACGGGCAAAGTTCAACTGCAGTGACAGGAGCGCCTCAATGGGAAGGATAAAGGGCAGGATTACGGGAGAATTCAAAGGTGATGTTAACGAGAAGGACGGAGTTAGAATAGATCTCAGGGATGGTTGGTTGCTTGTCAGAGCATCAGGAACAGAGTCTGCAATAAGAGTGACCTGCGAGCACAAGAGCGAGAGGGAGCTAGAGAAGATCTTCAGGAGAGCTGAGGGAATCGTTAAGGAGGGATTGGTATGAAGGGAGTCGTACTAGTTGCTGGCGAGGGAAAGAGGCTGAAACCTCTGACGCACACCAGACCCAAGTGTATGATACCACTTGCTGGAAAGCCAATACTCTGTCACGTGCTAGAAAACCTGAAGAACGCCGGGATAGTGGATGTGGTAATCGTCGTGAACTACCTCCGGCACAAGATAATTGACGAGTTTGGCAATGGCAGCAAAATTGGTATGAGGATAAAGTACGCAGTACAGGAAAAGATGAGAGGCACGGCGGATGCGTTCCTGGCCGCTGAAGATATGATTGATGACACGTTCGTAGGAATTGCTGGCGATGTAATAACAGAGAGCAGCGCAATCAAGAAGCTCATCTCATCCCACGATTCCGAGATGACGATTGGTTTGAAGAAAGTAGACGATGTTAGCAACTACGGAGTTGCTGAACTTGAGAGAGGCAAAATAGTTAAATTTGAGGAGAAGCCCAAAACCCGCAGGAGCGGACTTGCGAACTGCAGCATGTATGTGATGAACGAAAATCTCTTCTCAAAAATGAAGTCCCTCCGACTGTCAAAGAGGGGAGAATACGAGATCACAGACCTGATAAAGATGCTTGCCAGCAAGGGGCATGCGAGGGGAGTTGAACTCACTGAATACTGGCAGGACCTGGGCATGCCTTGGCAGCTATTTGATGCAAACGAGTTCCTCCTCAAGAGGATGAAGGCGAAGAAGGAAGGCAAAATTGAGCATTCCCGGGTTAGTGGCAAAGTCATCATAGAGCGAGGTGCCCGTGTATCCGACAGTGTCATAGAAGGGCCTGTCTTCATAGGAAAGAACACTGAAGTGGGCCCCCATTCATTCATAAGAGGCAACAGCAGCATAGGAGAGGACTGCAGCATAAGCGACTCTACAACGGTGAAGAACAGCATAATCATGAATCATGTCAACGCCAAACATCTCACTTACATAGGTGACAGCATAATCGGTGAGAACTGCAATTTCGGAGCTGGGACTCAGGTAGCGAACTGGAGGTTTGACGCTGGCACCATCAGCATGGAAGTGATGAATAAGAAAGTTGATACCAAGAGGAGCAAGCTCGGCGTTATAATCGGGGACAATACAAAGACTGGAGTGCTCTCCTCCATAATGCCTGGCAGGACCATAGGCGACAACTGCTGGGTTGGAGCCGGAGTTGTCGTTGACAGAGACATACCCCGCGGGACAAGGGTGTTTGTCAAGCAGAAACTCAGATTTGAGAAGCAGTGATTGCTGGTGATGAGCTGAAGCAGTTGATTGTTGGCATTGACCCGGGCACCACAATAGGGTATGCTATATTCGATCTTGAGAAGAAAACTTTTTCTTTAGGAAGCAGAAGGGAGATGAGCAAGGAGGAGCTTGTAGGTGTAATAAGCAAGGAGGGAAAACCCTCTCTTCTCGCATGCGATGTAAATCCCGCCCCTGAGCTGCTTCTGAAGCTAGCTTCCTATTTCAACTCCAGGGTTTTTGTCCCTAATAAGGATATGGGCGAGAGGGAGAAAAGCCAGCTTGTGGAGGGGATGAAGTTCTCCAATGAGCACGAGAAAGATGCAGCTGCAGCCGCCATGAAGGCCTTCAGGTTCTACGAGAATAAGCTCAGGCAGATCGACAGGATCCTGAAGGAAAAGGGGCTTAGTGATAAAGCAGCGGAGATAAAACATCTAGTTCTCAACAGTACCTCTCTGAGTAACGCTCTTCTCATGGTTGACATAGAAAGGGAGATTGAGATGCCCAAGGTTAAGGGCAGGGAGGAGACAAGGATAGACCTTGATAAGAAGAACAAGCAGCTCAAGGAACTACTCAATTCAAACGTTGAGCTTAGGAAAGCTGTCGATAGGCTGGAGAACGAGAACCAATTGCTTAGAGACAAGATAAAGTTCCTTGAGAGAGGAGTTTTTGAAAGGCTAGCAAGGGAGAAGGAGATTAGGAGAATGGAAAGGGAGGTAACCAGACTGAAACAAGTGGTGCGCAGCAAATATAAGCCTAAGGTCAAACCAGTTGATTCCATAGAGGCTGAAACTGAGGAAGAGGGTGAACCGGATCTTGAAGGGATGGTAGAAGAATACCGTGAGAAACATAAAGATTTATAACCCAATCGAGAAAATATTATCCAAGTATAAACCAACACAAAGGGAGGTGCATTAAATGGCAGAGGAAACAATGAGGAAGGACGAGAACGTTGTCTACATCGGCAAGAAAAGCGTGATGTGCTATGTTCTGGCCGTCATAACTCAGTTCAATGGCGGAGCAGCTGAGGTCGGAATAAAGGCTAGAGGAAAAGTGATTTCTAGGGCCGTGGATGTTGCGGAGATAGTGAGGAACAGGTTCATGCCAGAAGCGAAACTAAAGGGCATAGTGATAAAGACTGAGGAACTCACTTCGGAGGACGGAAGCATGTCCAAAGTATCCGCAATAGAAATAACCCTTTCGAAATAGATTTTTTCCTTTTTTCATTTTTTATTCTTCTTCAATAATGGTGAGACTGGATGAATCTACCGATATGCGAACTATGCGCAAAAAGCAATACATTATGCTCGGGGTGCGATGATAAAGTAAAGAAAGGAAAGCTCTCCAAGCTAGAGGTTAAGCTGAGCAGACTCTTGTACAAGCTCAAGAACAAATACAACTTGGAGCATGCTGACCTCACAAAAGTTATAGATTTGGACAGGGTGGTCATAATACTCACGAAGAAAGACGTGGGTCTCCTTATTGGGAAGGAGGGCAAGGTTGTCTCCGAAATATCCCAGGAGCTTGGCAAGAAGGTCCGGATAGCTGAGATTAGCGGTGACATAAAAAAGACTATTTCCGATGTAGTCGCCCCAGCAAAAATACTCGGCATAAACAAACTTTACAAAAAAGACGGGAGCATATACAAGGTGAGGTTTTCAAAGAAGGAGATAACGCAGCTGCCGGTGGACATAAACAGCCTCGAGAAAGCTCTAAAATATCTTCTAGATTCTGATGTCATGATAGTATTCGAGTAGGTGATGGGATGGAGCTGAAGCTTGTCAAAATTGAAAAGCCGGCCGATTGCAATATCATACTGGGCCAGTCACATTTCATAAAAACTATAGAAGACATTCATGAGCAGATGGTGGGCTCCTGTCCATCCGTGAAATTCGGTGCTGCCTTCTCTGAAAGTTCGGGGCCTTGCCTTGTGAGAGTGACCGGCAATGACGAGGAACTCAAGCAGCTCGCTTCAAAGAACGCAAGCAACATTGCTGCTGGGCATTCATTCATAATATTTATGAAAAACGCATATCCCCTTAATGTACTCAACGCAATAAAGAGCATCCCAGAAGTCTGCTCAATCTACTGCGCAACTGCGAATGATGCCGAGGTTGTAATTGCAGAGAGCGGGCAGGGAAGGGGGATCTTGGGGGTAATAGATGGCTTGAAGAGCAAGGGTATCGAGAAGCCCGAAGATGTTAAGAAGAGGAAGGAGTTCCTCAGGCAGATAGGCTACAAGCTATAGTTGACAGGAGGTGGTGATATGTTCTCTCTGAAAGCTAAGGTTGCCATAATAACGGGCTCGGACAGGGGCATAGGGAAAGGAATTGCCACTATTTTCGCAAAGGCGGGCGCTAATGTCATAATCGCATCGGTGAACACCAAAGGGTGTGCTGAAACCTGCCAGGAAATTAAAAAATTCGGAGTGGATGCCCTTGCCTTGCACTGTGATGTATCAAATGAGAGGGATGTAGAGAACCTTGTCTCAGAAACAGTGAAAAAATTTGGGAAGCTCGATATATTCGTTAATAATGCTGGCGTGTTGCTCGAGAAGTCGCTTGAGGAGGTAACGGAGAAAGAGCTGGATTGGCTGCTGGGCATAAACCTTAAAGGTGTTTTCTACGGAACGAAGCATGCCGCAGAGCAGATGAAGAAGCAGGGTAGAGGCGGCAGCATAGTGAACATTGCATCTATAGCCGCACTTGTTGGTTACCCAGGGCTCACTGCCTACTGCGCATCAAAGGGGGGCGTAGCTGCATTCACCAGGGCTGCTGCCATGGAACTTGCGCCTTCCAAGATAAGGGTTAATGCAATATGCCCCGGCCTTGTGGAAACTCCAATGACCAAGGATGCACTTGCGAATGAGAAGATGCGGGAGGAAAATCTGAACTCCATACCCATCCATATAATCGGTCAGCCTGAGGATATAGGATACGGTGCCCTTTACCTCGCAAGCGATGAGGCGAGGTACGTCACAGGAACATCGCTCGTGATAGATGGCGGCTCAAGTGTGAAAGATGGATAGAGATAAGGTAAGAGTGGGCCCGCCCGGGATCGAACCGGGAGTTTTCACCGTGTCAGGGTGACGTCTTACCATTCGACTACGAGCCCATGCAGAGTAGATTTTCTTTTAACAGATTAAAAACCCTTGCGCTTACTTATTTTGTTTTTGATAGCAGCTATTCTAGATCCCGCTAATCTCCACAGGGTTCTGTCTTTTTCAATAGCCCGTATAACGTAACCATCGCTTAGTATATGCGTAAAAAATGAAATTGCGCCCACCATGCACACAACTATCGAATTTGCCAAAAAATACAAAAGTAGACATGCAACAATGCCGAATGTAAACGTATGCGGGAATTTACGGTGCAAACGACTATTCTTAGAATATTTTGCGTGAACTATAAAAATAACTATTGCAATAATGATTTTTGCTAAATCAAGTGGATTAAAAGTTTTATAAAAATCGAATGCAGAAAAACCGAATAGGTATACCAAAAACAAATTCAAAATCCCGCTTGCATGAGATTTCGAGTGGTCTATGTCCGGAAGAATACTGAAAACATAAAATGTCATCACTAATGGAACAATAAGTTCCACCCTAAATACATCAATATGAAAAGTCATATAAAGTATAAATAAGAATGCTCCGTTTACAATACCACTTAAAACCAAGTGCTCAGTATAACGCATATCCACCAACATCTAGGTATCATTTCATAGAGTCGTATCCTTCTGTCCCAACCATTTTTCCATCAAGCAGCACCCCCCTTCCCCTTGTCACTCTTCCGATCTCTATGAGGGCACCACCGCAATCCTCCACATTACATTTAACTTCCCTAAACCTCCTTCCCTTTACAGTTACAAGAAGCTCATAGTCCTCCCCGCTGTTTAAAAGTAACCTCTCCCCGATACTATGCCCTCTCGCAAATCTCCTCGCCTCTTCTGATACCGGAATTCTACTACCGTCAAGCGAGATGCACACCCCGCTCATTCTGGCTATCTCCCCTGCAGAGAAGAGCAGACCGTCAGTTATATCCATCCCAGCAGCCCCTGCCCCGCACTCCGCTATTGCTCTGCCTTCCCTAACTCTCGCCTTCGGTTTCAGGAATGCATCGATGAGTTTTTTGTATCCCCCGCCTCTCACGCCGCTTAGCATCATCCTCAAACCTAGTGCAGCATTCCCTATCTCGCCGGTCACTGCGACCACATCTCCTGCTCTCGCATTGCTTCTTCTCAGAGCTTCATTCCTCCCAACTTCACCGAGAGCAATTCCGCAGATTGTAAGTTCTCTGGACTTTTTAGTATCCCCTCCGACAAAAGGAGCATCATACTCCGAGCAAACCTCATCTATGCCGCGCGCTATCCTCCTCAGCTTTTCAACCTCAAACCGTGGGGGTATCCCGAACGAGAAGAGCATTGCAAGCGGCGATGCCCCCATGGCAGCCAAATCGCTCATATTCGCGATTGCGACCTTCCTCCCAATGTGCTCGGGGTTCATCCCCCCCGGGAAATGGGTGGAGGCAAACATTATGTCAGATGTTGCAACAAGCTCCTTCCCCCCAAAGCTTATGAGGGCTGCATCATCCTCGCCTGCGCCTGAAATCACTCTCCTGTTTGTATACAAGCCCCTAGCCAGAAGTGCAATCAACTTCCTCTCACCAAGTTCCGATGTCTTCATATAACCATTATTAATTTATGTGCTATTTTAAATAATAAATAGCGAGGTGAGCAAATGGAGCTTTTTGATAGAATGAAAGAAGCATTTACTGTCGATTATGAAGAACCAGTGACGAAGGCCATAAGCGAGCTCCCAAGGCACAAGACCTGTCTTGTTGTGCTAAAAGACAAGAAATACTTCGGGATAGTGGACGATTGGACCATCACCAGTTCTGCGGTTGAGCATACCTCCAAAGTTGGTTCAATCGCCATCTGCGCTCCAACAATCACTAGGAATACGAGCGTGCTCAACATCTGCAGACTTTTCTTCAGCGGTCCCTACAGGGCTCTGCCGGTTATGGAGGAGGATAGGATCATAGGCATACTGCCCAGAAACGATGCCCTGAAGTTGATAGCTGACGAAGGTCTTTTGGAGAAGGGAAGGGTGGAGGAGCTGATGTTCAAGCAAGTGCCGAGGATAGACCTGAAATCTCATCTGGGCAGAGCAAAATCGAAGATGCGCGGGAACCAGTATGGAAAGCTTGCGGTGGTCGACGAGGGCAAGCTTGTAGGAGTTCTAACCGCATATGATTTTGCAGCTTTCCTGAGCAAGCCACGGGATAAGCTCCCCCTCGGAAGGAGCAAGGTTAGGCTTGAGAATATACCCGTTTCATCATTAATGCGCGAGGACGCTCATACAATAAAACCGGATGCATCGCTCAAGGAAAGTGCCATGGAGATGATTGAAAATGATGTAGCAGCGCTCATAGTCGAGAGCGGGCAGAAACCTGTGGGAATTATTAGTGCAAGGGACCTATTCAAGGGAGTTGCCGGGCCCGACGAGACCTCGTTGGACATCTCGGGCCTTGTTGAAGGAGACAGGATGTTCGTTGATGACATTAGGGAAGAATGCATGAATTTCATCAGCAAGCTAAAGAAAAGTTTTGACGTTGAACACATGTACCTTCATTTCAAGAAGCATAGAAAAAAGTACTCGGTGCATGGAAAACTAAACGCAGGACGAGTCTCCTACTCCGCCAGCTCATTCGGTTGGGACCTCAGAAGCGCATTGAAATCATTCCTAGATGAAATGGATGCGATATTCAGAAAGGAGAAGGATGAGAGAACACACATGAAAAAAAGCAGGCCCAGGAAAAGTGAGAGGTGGATCGAGTGACCCATGCGGTCGGTTCCCTTAATGCCTTGGCTATAGGCGGCTCATCAACAACTGGTGCCGCAGGGGTGGAGGCTGACATCAAGACATTTGCATCCTTCGGAGTGCATGCAACGGTTGTTGTCACGGCAATAGCATCCCAGAACACTCGCGGAGTGCAGGATGTCTTCTATCTACCTGACAGGGTAATCTCGCAGCAGATCGATTCAATATTTTCGGATATGAAAATAAATGCCGTCAAAATAGGCATGCTAGGGAATGAAAGCATAATAAGTGTAGTTTATGACGGGCTGAGGAGATGGCATGGTACTAACATAGTGCTGGACCCAGTTATGACCGCCCAGTCGGACGGAAGCTGGCTTGTCGACAGGGAAAGCATAGGCGGAATCGAGAAGTTGGTAAGGCTCTCAAAGATAGTGACTCCGAACATAGCGGAGGCAGAGAATCTTACGGGTCTGGGGATAAGAAGTATCGATGACGCAAAAAAGGCTGCTTTGCTCATAAAAAAGAAGGGGCCAGAGGCAGTGCTTGTGAAAGGGATAAAGCAGGGAAACAGGATAGCTGACGTACTGCTCCATGAAAACTTCAAAATTTTCAGCAAAGAGATGGTTTCAACCCGTACACACGGGGGCGGATGCTGTTTCTCATCCGCCATTGCAGCCTGCCTCGCAAAAGGGCTCCAAATAGAAGATTCATGCAAGGAAGCTGAGTGTTTCATAGACGATGCAATACGAAACAGCATGAAAATTGGCCGGGGGGCGGAGGCGGTTGACCCGACCGCATGCCTCCGAATGAATGCCGAAAGATTCGCGGTAATCTATGATGTCAAGGCAGCTTTGATGAGTATTGAGAACTGTCCTGGATTCTCCTCATTAATACCTGAGGTTGGCACGAACATAGTACGCGCAATACCGAATGCGAAAGGTATCAATGATGTAGCCGGAGTAGCCGGGAGGATAAGGAACACGATGGGAGCTCCCAAATCCCTCGGAATTATAGAATTTGGTGCTTCTTCTCATTTGGCGAGAGCAGTGCTGAAGATGATGGAATTCAACAGCTCAAAGAGGGCTGCTATCAACATAAGACTGACTGATGCAACGTTGGCTGGCTGCAATAAAATTGGATTGAGAGTCTCCTCCTATGACAGGAGTAAGGAGCCTCAAGAGATTAAAAGAAAGGAGGGTTCAACAATCCCTTGGGGAATAGAAACTGCGGTCAAAAACACACGCTCCATTCCCGATGCAGTGTACCAAAAAGGAGAAGTCGGGAGGGAGCCATCCCTAATACTATTCGGGGATAGTGCAAGAGATGTTGCGAGGCTTGCTTTGAGGCTAGTTCCGCCAAAAGCAACGAAGTAAGCGCATTAATAAGTGCACAAAGCAAAAAGCTTAATATTCAACCCCTTATATCACTTAACATATGAGAGTAAAGAGAGTAAAGGCTCAGGCAAGTACCGAGATGATGGTAACAGTTGCTTTTGTTGTTACTATAATGTTCCCCCTGCTTCTCATCGCCTATCTTCAAAGCACAAATGTCTCTGACCAGCTTGGGGTGCAGCAGGCACAGCAGACTGTCACCAAAATAGCAAACTATGCGGATATAGTGGGCGCACAGGGAGACCCAGCTAAGATAACTCTACAGGTGTTCATGCCACCGAATATAGGTAATATAACCGTTGGGAACTCCACCAATGGCATAGGGCATGAGGTAATAGTCAACCTCAGAACCAGCTCCGGGATTACCCAGGTAGTCGGAGTCACCTTAGTAAAAATCGCAGGGAACCTTACTCTAGTAGCAAAGCCGGGCACCTATTTCATAAAAATCTACGCTGAAGACAATTGCACTCAGATCGACCCTATGCAAAGTTGCGTTTATATCGAGAGGAGCTAGGTGAGAATGTGTTTGGCTCAAAGGGTCAGAGCGCTAATGAGCTCTTGGTCATATACATGTTCGTTATGCTCATTTTCACAATTTTTGTACTGAGCTTCGCTCAAGATCGTTCTGCCGAAATACAGGCCTCAAAAATCCGCCTAGCGGATACTATCGGCGAGAGGTTTGCATATGAGTTGAATTTAGCAGCGAGGTCTGGCAATGGCTACTCCAGGAAGATGAACTACCCCATGACTCTGGATGGGATAACCCCTTACACCATAATCCTAAATAACCTCTCAAGAACTGTTGATATCAATTTTACAGTAGGAGCGACAAACTACACCCACTCCTTCCCCATTATAAACACTAATGCAGTGGTAACCCCCGGCATACCCGCACTACTACCCGATGGAACTCCCTACGGTTACGTGCTCCACTCCACAAATCTGCAGTTCTCAAGGGGTGACATGTATATACAGAACATAGATGGCGAAATTTTAATAAGCACTATAACCTACTTCGTGTCGACTCCCTGGCGCATGAATATTGCCGCAACGCCTACTGAAATTAAGCCTTATGGTAATACTTCGAACGTAAGCGCGTTTGTCTACGACCAGTTCTTCAACCCCGTTCCAGATGGCACCCTTGTGCGCTTTCAGACAACTCTCGGAACTATAGATGAGTTCGCACCAACTATAAATGGAACTGCCAATGCTACTCTCATCAGCGGGTTTGATGTGGGACCTGCTAATGTAAATGCAACAATCTCCGTAGGCGGTGTACAATTGACCCAATCCATAAAGGTGAGCATTGTGGGTACATAGGTGTATGTGATGAGAAAAGCTCAGGCGACAGTCAGAGAACTCGGACTTGCCTCAGTGTTACTGCTACTTCTTGCTGCGTACCTATACATAAACAGGTTAAACATTTCCCCAGAGCCATCCTTTAAGGCGAAATGCGTGCTTCCAGAGAACTTTTCCTGCAGCTCTCTCATTCTCAAAACTAATGGAAAACTTGATTTTGTTCTAGCGCAGGATACCGGAGGTCTGATAAATGTCACTTCGTTCGTATGCACGAAATATCAGACCTTTCCACCTTTGCCAGCTCTTAACAACAGTATACTCATAACCTCGAGTGAGAAGGCATATGTATCGGGTGGCAACAGCGGGAATGAGGTGCTGTGCACCGAGCGTAATGGAGTATCTGTCCCAAATGCATCCATTGGTGATATCTACGATGGCAACCTATACATCACATTCAAGTTCAAGAACGGAGAGATCAAGCGCATAAACGGGACAATATTAGTAAAATACTCCTAGATGGTATTCTCAGCGAAGTACTTGCCCCGATATAGCCTGCTTGATTTTTCAGAAAGTTTTATGAATATCAGTTGCACCAGCCTTGCATCCTTCTTCAGTTTTATTCCACGTTCGTTCGAGACTACAAGGAGAGATTCACTCCTCCCCTCGTAACCGGGGTCCCAGACCGCGCAATGGAGGAATGCGCCACACCTCAGGAGCGAAGAGCGCGGGAATGCCAAAGCTATGCAGTCCTTGGGAATGCGAACAATCTCGTTGTACATCACCTTATAAGCCCCTTTCTTGAGGTTCGCCCATCCATTTTTGAAAGCAACTTCCTTGCATTCCGGAATAACCCTCTCCCTGTTGCTGAAATCTATAGCCCCAGCCCCATCGAACCGCAGAATTTTCGCGAGTGTCAAATCGACTCCAGCAGGCTGGACCTGAATCTTCTCATCAACAAGATTCTCAAGCAGCGGAGGGTTCGCCCTCATCAAGCCTGCTATCTCAGAATCGCTTAAGATTCCCATGCACACCACACATCCTTTTATAAGTTCAGAACTAGTTCGCTTTTCAGTAATTAAAAACTTCATTCTGCTTGAAAAATCTCTTAATCTCAATCTCAGCAGTCTCTGTGGAATCCGAGGCATGTATAACATTTGCCTGAACATCGGTCCCAAAGTCGCCACGTATAGTTCCCTTCGGCGCCTTCTTTGAATCCGTGGGTCCTGCCAGCTTTCTGACGACCTCGACTGCATCCTGCCCTTCGAGAACCATGCATACAACTGGGCTGGAACACATGAATCTCACAAGCCCCCCGAAGAATGGCTTTCCAGCATGATGGGCATAGTGCTCCCTGCACATCTTCTCATCAAGCTGGATCATCTTAATTGCATCTATTTTCAAGCCTTTTTTCTCAAGCCGAGAGATGACTTCACCAATTATATGCTTTTCAACTGCATCCGGCTTCAGCATAGCAAAGGTTCTCTCCATGCGAGCACCTACGTCTTATACCCAACAGTCCATTTCAACTTCCTCGGATTTCTCTTGAGCTTCAGCATACCTCTTTTGCATTTCTGCGAGCAGAAGTTGAGCATGCTGCCATCTCTCCTCACAAATATCGTGCCTGTACCGCTCTCAATTTCATTGCCACAAAATGAGCATTTCATAACACTACCTCTGCTACTTGGCCTTTATGGGCTTTGCCTCTCTCTCGGTCTCTAGGAGGACTATCACGTCACCCCTCTTTATAGGTCCCTTTATATTCCTCCTTATAACTCGCCCCTTGTCCTTCCCTTCCAGTATCTTGCACATTGCTTGGTAGACTTCCCCATATATCCCTGTTTTACCAAGCACCTCAACAACTTCTGCAGCTGCTGGCTCTGGCATCTAATCACTCTTTCTTCTCCTCAGCCTCTGCGCCCTCCCCTTCCTTCTTTCTGGGCTTTCTGGCCTTCTTGGGCTTCTCAGCTTTCTCTTCCTCTACCTTCGCTGGTTGTTCCTCCTTTGCTTCTTGCTTTGGTCTCTTGAGCTTTGAAGCTATCTCGTTTACCAGCTCGCTGGCATTGCCTGCCTTCTCTATTCCAATAGCAGCACAACCCACCTCAAGACCGGCGGATTTGCCAAGGTCTTTCTTTGAAGGCACATATACGTAAGGAATTCCCTTCTCATCGCATAGCATCGGGAGGTGTATGACTACCTCCTCTGGGTCAACATCCTCAGCTATGACAATCAAAACAGCTTCTCCCTTCTCTATGATTTTAGTTGCCTCATTTGTGCCCTTCCTCACTCTGCCTGTGTCTTTTGCTATCTGAACTGCTTCGTAGGCTTTCTCAGCAATTTCTTTCGGAGTTTCAAATTTCACGTAACTCTTCATTTCAAACACCTCACATTTGGTCATCGATATATTTTAAAAAACGGATGCAGAATATAGGCAATTCATCCTTAAAAAGCTTTCTGTTCAAGAGGCTTTGCACCTAAATTCCCAAAGACTAGCTTCGAGGGCCAATAAAAATAAAAATACGGTACCCCATAGCTATATGGAAAGTTGAGTCTATGGGCGGTGTGAAGGAGTTTGTTCTAAAATGGATTCTTCCAGCTGACGAGGAGACTCTCCGCAGTTGGCTTTACATAATTGAACTTTTCAACATACTCATATCGCTCTTCATGCTGCTGCTTTTAGTACTGATGATATATGCGAACGACTTACTATGGACCATAAAATTCGGAGTTTTGCTTCTCATGTTCGTGATAGGGCTCTCAACGTTGAATCTTATGCAATATCTTCTGCAAATAGAGTTCAACACTAGGCGCAATAAATCAAAAAAGAGGGGTTAGAATGGTTGCAAAATTGAAAATTTGTATTTTTGCTTTTTTACTAATTATCGGCTTAGTAAGTGCTACTGAATTCTATGAGTTAAATGCGATACTAGTAGACAATAAACCTCTTTATGGCCCTAATTGCAGGATGCAGGGGGGTCCAACGTCCTACCAGGTCGATGTTTTAGTTGTAAATCCTTCACCAAACGCTACGCTTAAAGTCACTTACATGTATTACAACTTATCGTCAGGTGAATATGAAGATGGAGGTAAGATATGCGATGTGATGCGTGGTGTTAGCCAATCCTGCACGCTAACTATCTATACCCCGACAGGTGGGAAGAATGGAAGCGATCAGATCCCCTTCAAGCTTTCCGGTACTTTTGGTGTGGAATCATACTGCGGGGGACCGTTTTGCGAAGGAAGAGTCGTATATGAGAAAGAACTTAGCGCTACTGTTAACCACTATACGAGCATTTATGAAGAGAGTGTTGTAACCAAGATCGACACTGCGAAGAAGGAATATGACCAAGTCAGCCAGGAATATGCCAATTGCCCTAACGCCAATGCCTCTGCGTTGGCTGAACTTCAGGATGTCTCTTCTGAACTTCTCAGCGCAAGCAACGATCTCACCATCTGCAACATACATGATGCTTACAATCTTACAACTGATGCAATAGTCAAGATCCGCGAAGTTAACTCATCTTATACCCAAGAATTATGTATTCCACCACCACCTCCTCCTCCGCAGAATGACACGAACAACACTCACTTGCCCAGCGATAATAACGTGACCCAGAATAATGAAACTAATGAGACTCCCGTTATCCAGCCTCCAGTGAACTCCCATCCATCGCCCCCTTCCAGCACTGATAACATATCCCAAGTGGTATTGTCACTTGCCAAGGGGTGCATGCCATTCTCCATCCTGATGGCAATCTTCGTTTTAGCAGTTTGGAGTGGGAGGAAGAGTAAAACTAATGCCTGAAATGCCGTATTCCAGTGAAAACCATAGCTATACTGTGCTCATTGCAGGCATCTATTACCTCTTGGTCGTTCTTAGATCCGCCTGGTTGTATTATTGCAGTGACCCCTGCCTGAGTTGCAATGTCAACTGCATCCCTGAACGGGAAGAATGCATCCGACGCCAGGACTGCGCCTCTTAATGATTCAACTGCCTTCATTGCGCCCAGCTTCGACGCATCCGATCTCTTCATCTGCCCAGCCCCTATCCCCACAGTCCTGTCCTCGAAACTGTACACTATCGCATTTGATTTAACGTGTTTGCATACTTTCCATGCAAACAAGAGCGCTTTCATCTCAGCTTCAGTTGGCTTTCTTTTTGTAACAACCTTTGGCTCACCAATCAGCAGTTTCGTGTTCCTCTCCTCTACCAGAAGCCCGCCATTTATGCTCCTCAGCTCCCTTCTATCATTTTTCTTTGTAGAGAAACTGCCGACTTCAAGCACCCTCATATTCTTCTTTTTGCTGAAAATCTCCAGAGCCTCTCTGGAATAGTGCGGGGCGACTACAACATCCGTGAGCACAGAAATTATCTGTTCTGCAGTACCTCCATCAACAGTCCTGTTAAGCGCGACGACTCCCCCGAAGGCTGCCTCCGGGTCGGTTGCTTTTGCTTTCAGGTAGGCATCCTTGAGGTTCTTGTTAACTGCGACACCGCAGGGGCTGTTATGCTTCACTATCACAACTGCAGGCTCCTCGAACTCCTTGAGAAGCTCAAGGGCGGAGTCCGCGTCAAGCATATTGTTGTAGGATATCTCCCTTCCCTGCAGTTTTTTTGCTTTTGAAATTGATGCCTCGTCGCTTTCCAATTCCCTGTAGAAGGACGCTTTCTGGTGTGGGTTCTCTCCATAGCGCAGCTCCATCTCCTTCTCAAAACTCAGCGTAAGGAATCTGGGGAATATCTCTCCGCCAAACTTCTTCTCAAAATAACCACCTATGAGTGCATCATACCTCGCCGTATGCTGGAATGCCTTTGTAGCAAGTCTCTCCCTAGTTTGAAGTGCCAGCGATTTGTTTTCCCTAAGCTCCTTCAGGACTTGGGGGTAATCCGCTGCATCGACAACAATGCCTACGCTCTCATAATTCTTGGCAGCCGCCCGTATGAGCGTTGGTCCGCCTATGTCTATGTTCTCAACTGCATCCTCATGCCTAAAAACTTTCTTGGAGATAATCTGCTCGAAGGGGTAAAGGTTAACGACAACAAGGTCTATCCCTTCAATCCCGTGTTTCGCCAGCTGTTCAAGATGCTCCTTCTTGTTCCTCAATGCCAGTATGCCCGCGTGTATCTTCGGGTGCAGCGTCTTAACTCTTCCGTCAAGCATCTCAGGGAAACCCGTAATGTCAGAGACTTCCTTAACCTGAATTCCTTTCTCCCTCAAAATTTTTGCTGTGCCCCCCGTTGATATCATCTCTATCCCAAGCTCGGAAAGTCCCTTTGCGAATTCCGCAACCCCGCTCTTATCCGAAACGCTTATCAAAGCTCTTTTTACTTCGGCCATAAAACACACTCATCTTTCCCTTAGAACCTCAGAACCAGTTACAATTATTACACAGGTGGAATTAAAATGGTTTTGATATGCCTATTTCTTGCACTTAATCGCTCCCCATTTTTCGTTCCAGCTGAGCATCACTTCAACTGTATCCTTCAAATCCCGCCCAGCCTCTGTGAGTGAATAATAGCTCCTTATGGGGCTTTTTTCAATCTCTCTTTTCACAAGGTTATTTGCCTCAAGGCTCTTAAGCCTGTCAGCCAGCATTTTTGGATTTATGCCCGGAGTTGCTCTGAGCAGTTCATTGAAACCCATCCTTCTATCAGCGTAGAGCAGCCTCGAAAAAATACGAACAGTCCATCTTCTCCCAAAAATATCAAGCATGCAATCCACCGTTTTGCACTTATCTAGCGTTTCATCACCAATCAAAAAAACCACCTACTTTACATTTTATAGTTATAAATGCTTATAAATACTACTCAAAAATGAGTTTTGCAATTCTTGAGATCTAAGTTTCTCTGCTCCAAAGGACCAGCAATATCGCAAAAAGGATTACTGGAGAGCTGAAGTAGAGAACGAACTCCTTAAGAAATACCATATGCGCTGGGTCGGCTGCGGTCTGCGGAAGAGAGAGTGAAAGGATTACGAATGCTGCCAGTACAAGGAGATAAAGACCGACTACAAAATAGCTCGCCCAGATAAGGAATTTCTTTCTCGTCTTCTTTCCCCACCACTCGCTTTTGTAACCTCTCCCCCCAATATCCATATCCCATCACCTGACGTATTAATAGAAGGCGTGATTATTATATGTTGTGTTCGCTGCATTAAAACAATCAGCGGGATGAGTGGACTCGGCGGGATTCGCACCTACCGCCTTCGCAGTATCGACTCATTCACTCCTATGTATGCCTCTTTCTTGCTGTACCATATTGCTATCAGTATCGTTGCCACCAATGCGATTATTGCAATGATAACCTCCGGGGTCATCTGCTCATTGGCGATAATCAACGGTGCGATGAGCAATGAAACCAGGTTGATAACCTTTATCATCGGGTTAAGTGCCGGGCCAGCAGTGTCTTTTAACGGGTCTCCGACAGTATCGCCGACTATGGACGCTTTATGCGCATCCGAGCCTTTACCTCCGTAAAGTCCATCCTCTATCATTTTCTTCGCGTTGTCCCAGGCACCGCCGGCAGTGGCCATGAAAACAGCAAGCAGTTGCGCTGACAGTATGGCGCCTGCGAGGAAACCCCCAAGGGCTTCTTCGTGCAGGAGCAGGCCAATCGCTATCGGGGTCAGCAGTGCAATTGCCCCAAGGGCAATCAGCTCCTTCTGCGCCGAGATGGTGCATATATCGACAACTCTAGCATAATCCGGCTCCACAGTGCCATTCCAGAGACCTTTCACTTCCCTGAACTGCCTCCTCACCTCCTCCACAATCAGGTTGGCTGCCCTGCCCACAGACCTTATTATAAGCGAGCAGAACATGAACGGGAGTGCCCCGCCAATCAAGAATCCTACAAAAACCAGCGGGTCAACCCTATCCACCCTTATCCCTGCCAAGTGGGTCATCTGGGTGAAGGACTGGAAAAGCGAAACAGCCGCAATAACTGCCGAGCCAATTGCAATGCCCTTGGTTATTGCTTTGGTAGTGTTCCCAACTGCATCAAGGCTTGCCAACCTCTGCCTCGCCTTTCTGCCTATCTTTGCCATCTCGCCGATTCCATTTGCATTATCAGATATTGGGCCGAATACATCCATGGCGATTGTATTGCCGGTGAGGGTGAGCATGCCTATCCCGGTCAGGGATACGCCGTATGCAATGGCCAGCGCCCCAGCACTTTGGAAGATAACCGCGGATGCGGCGATTGTTGCCGAGATTATTATTACCGCCCAGACGGAATTCTCAAGCCCGATCGCCAACCCCGTCAGTATTGTGGTTGCAGCTCCGGTTTTTGTTGATTTTGCGAGTTCCCCTACCAAGTCTTTCTCAATTGAGGTGAAGTGTTCTGTGGTGTAGTTTATCATGACCGCAAGTACTATCCCTGCAAGAGTCGCCCAGAAGAAACGAATGTCATTCGCGTAATATACGGCTACAATGGCAAAGCCGACTATGGAAAGAAAGGCAGATAAGTTAAAACCTCTTTTAATTGCATCAAATGCGTTTTCCGTTTCGCTCCTTACTCTGACAGCATACGTTCCAATTATTGAGCTGAAAACCCCTATCCCCCTGACCAGGAGTGGAAAAATCACACCCATGTGGCCAAATGCAGCAAATCCTAAGATCATTGCTGAAACAATGGTAACTTCGTAAGATTCAAAAATATCTGCGGCCATTCCAGCGCAGTCTCCTACATTATCCCCAACTAAGTCGGCAATCACCGCAGCATTTCTAGGGTCATCTTCGGGGATATTCTTCTCAATCTTACCAACCAAATCCGCACCAATATCCGCTGCTTTCGTATAAATTCCGCCCCCTACCCTCATGAACAAGGCAATCAATGTGCCCCCAAAACCAAATCCCAGAAGGACTTCATATGCCCTATCCCTATAAATCATGAATATTACTACGCTTCCCAACAGACCAAGACCATTTGTAAGCATCCCAACAACTGCACCAGACCTGTAAGCGATTCTTAGCGCATCACCTAAGCTTCTCTTGGCTGCGTTTGCAACCCTTACATTTGCGCGAGTTGCAGTATTCATCCCAACATAGCCAATGGTCCCGGAAAATATGGCGCCAACCACAAATGCAGTAGCCCTTCCAAGACCAATCCCCCCGTCTTGCGCAGTTAAATAGAGCGCAACTGCGAGTATTAGGATGATGGATGCGATTGCCTTGAACTGCCTATTCAAATACGCATTTGCGCCGGCCCTTATTGCATTTGAAACTCTTTTCATCTTTTCTGTTCCTTCACTCTCTTTCAGCATCTGCCTGATTAGAAAAACCGCGTATGCTAAACTGATTAGAGCTATAGCTACTATGCTCCAAAGCGCGTATGTTTCGAAATTTAATTCCAAATCTTCACCCAGAGCAGAAACCAATATCGGACTGCACCTTTATGAATGTAGTAATTTAAAAGACTTCTCCTAAGGCAAATGAAAAACAATAAAAATGAAACCAAGCGATCTTAAATTTTAAAAGTGGACTCGGCGGGATTCGCACCCGCGGCCTTTCGCATTTTGGAAATAATTCGCCAAGCGAACGCTCTGCTGCTGAGCTACGAGCCCTTCGTAACGAGTCCGTGCAGTAAATTTTTAAATAGAGCATTATTTAATACTTAATTAGTGGAAAGATGGATTTGAAGCTCTATAAGCGACCGGTAAGTTCCTTGTCCGTGACTGGTGATAGGGTAAGGGTCACTCCAGGAGTTATAGCGAAATTCTCCTCAGCTCTTTCTAACAAGATGGTGAACATCTACTGCATATCCATGGGAGAATATTCGGTGAGCTTCTTCGTGGATGATGCCGACATGGAGAAGGCGAGGGATGCACTTGAAGACATAGTTTCGAAGACTTCTTCATTTGGCGCCTTGTCCATAATGAGAAATCTTGGCATGGTGACCGTAACGGGAACCGAATTCATGAACAAGACAGGGGTAATCACGAAACTGGCAGGCATCCTCAACAACAAGAACATAAACATAATCAGCTTGTCAACCAGCTTCGACTCTGCAGTGCTCATACTGAAGTGGGATGACTGCAAGAAGGCATATGAAACAATAGGGAGAGATCTAAGGATTTGAAGTTCTAATCTAGTGTTTCAGGAGGGTGATATGAAGACTATGTTGTCTCCTCTCACAAGCATCGTGCCGAGCTTCCTCTTCACTTCGCCGTTTTCAAGCTGCTCGGCATTCTCAAGCACTATGTTCATATGAACATCATATGACGCCATCGTGCCCCTTACTTCAACTCCGCCCTTGAGCTTAAGAAGCACAGAGCCCCCAATAGCTCCGTTCAGAATGTCAAATGGTCTTTTTTCTGTCATGGTCCACCTCTAAAAAACAATGAATACCTATCCCTTCCGCGGTATATAAACCTTTCATCGGGTATCGGCAAATATTACAATGTCCGCAGTCTTCTTCAAAGCAACGCTGAAGCCAGGGTCAGCCCCAATGACTATTGTTTCCTTGCCCTTCTCCTTTGCCTTCACTATCACTGGCCTGAAGTCAATATCTCTTGTCATGAGGGCAATTATCTGAATGTTTGGGTTGAAAATCTGCTCAACTGCATAAACAGCCATGGTGACATCAACATCTCCGGTTGTTATCACAGGCTCATACCCCTGGTTCGTGACTGCCTCTATAAGCTTGTCTGAAGCATACTGGTCCAGAAATACCTTGCATATCTTTATCTTCCCGTATTTCTCAACCTTCTTCTTCACTCCTTCCAAATCCACATTCACATCCTTCCTTATAACGTTAGGGCCGTCCACCAAGAGGGCTATATTCTTCTCCTCTTTCGGCTTCACTAATGACCTCAACTTATCAATCACTGCCATGCTAACACCTCAGGTTGAAAAGAGCTATGCAGCTCTTCGTTGTTACGCGGGAAACCTCCTCAACATCAATGCCCTTGATATCCGCAATCATCCTGGCTGAGACGTTTACCGCAGCAGGCTCTCCTCCCAGATAGGGGGCATCGGTTTCTAGCAATAAGTTTTCAAGCGGAACATGTTTAACTATCTTTTCCCTCCCTCTTGACGGCACCGGCGGAACTGACATCAGGAAGCCGTGCTCTGCCGCTGTCTCAGCAAGTGAGGGATCCCCTGAGAAGCAGTGCAGCAAAACCTTTTCGGCACCTTTCTTCAGTATAACCTCCAGCACTTCTTTTTCAGCCTCCCTGGAGTGCACAACAAGCGGAAGTTTCTCAGAAAGCGCGAATTCCAGGAAAAGCCCAAAGCACTCCCTCTGCCTTGAAGTCTGCTCGGGAGTCTTGCCCCAGTGGAAGTCAAGCCCTATCTCGCCTACTCCCACAATTCTTGCTTTATTATTTTTTAGGAATGACAGCGCTGAATCGAAACTGCCCATGTCCATTGCTTCCTGGGGCGCTACGCCTATGGTTGCAAAAACAAACTCAGGGTATTTCTGTGCTATTTCTAATGTCTTCATATTATCCTTGCCAGAGCAGCCAGAGGTTACAATGGCTTTGACACCTGCCTTCATTGCCTTTGATATTACCTCATCATAATTCTTGAATGCATCCAGATGGCAGTGGGAGTCGACGAATTCCATAATAACGTTTAAAAAATGGAAAGTTAAAAAGGAATAGGTAGGTGTTGGCGATGAACGATAAAGTATTTGGAGTCATGAAAGATTTGAAGGTCGGAAAATACGTGCTCATAGATGATGTTCCCTGTAGAATAGTGGGGATTGAGAGTTCTGCGCCAGGCAAGCATGGAGCTGCAAAGATGAGGGTAACTGCAATTGGCATTTTTGACAACCAGAAGAGAACTCTTCTAAAACCATCGGATGCCGATGCTGAAATACCTGTTATCGAGAGGAAAGTCGGGCAGATCGTGTCCATAACTGGCGATAATGCTCAGATAATGGACCTTGATGACTACAGCACTTTTGAGATACCAATACCTGCTGAGATGAAGAATGAGCTGCTCGCTGGCAAGGAAATCGAATACATGGAAAGCATGGGTAAAAAACTGATAAATAGAGTGAGGGGTTAAAATGAATCTAAAAATAACAGAACAGAGAGACAATGCTCTCCTTAAAAGAAAAGAGGTGAAGTTCACACTGAGCTTCTCAGGTCCGACGCCCAGCAGAAAAGAGGTAAAGGAGCTGCTCTCTTCGAAGCTTGGTGCTGACGGCTCTCTTCTGGTGATAGACATTCTTGAACAGGGCTATGGCAAGCAGGAGTTGAAAGGATACGCTAAAGTTTACTCTGACAAGGGTGCTATGGCTATCGAGAGCAAATACAAACTCGACAGGGATGCGGGGGTGAAGAAGGGAGCCAAACCCGCTGAACCCAAGGCATCCCCAAAAGAGGAAAAGGGTGAGAAGAGTGGCTGAGAAAAAGAAAGAAGTTAAGCAATACAAACCAAGACGCTCCTGCCCTAAATGCGGCAGCGGAGTGCATCTCGCAGAGCATAAGGACAGGTTCTCCTGCGGAAGATGCGGCTATCTCGAGACGAGAAGGTAATATAATGCAGAAGGAGAGAGTGCTGAGGCTACTCATCCTGATCCTGTCTTTCGGCTCTTTGTCTACTATCGCGTCGCTCATCATTATAGCAAATCTGCCGCCGGTTGTGTCTGCTGCCACTATTTTCATATTTCTCACATCGCTCATTGCGGGGATAACCAAGAGATATGGAAAAATTGCGTGCTTATGGGCAGCACTTTCCTATCTGCTATTCGTGGTATTCTCTGCACATGTTGCCTACGCTACCTCGATTATACTCTCATTCAGCCTTTTGGTATTCCCATTCTTCTGGAACATGGAAGTGAAAAGAGCATCTCTGGGCAAAACTCTCAACTCCTTTGGGATCAAAAGAGATAGATTATGGTGGAATGTGGCTTTTGGGTTGCTTGCGACTGCATTCATATTATACCCACTAACAGGCCTTGAGAAAATCACTATAGTATACCTCGGATTTGACACTCCCGATGTGGTAGCAAATGTAATCAAATCGCTGCCTTTGTATATGGCTGTATTCACCTTCACTTTCACCCCATTTGCGGAGGAGATATTTTTCAGGGGATTTCTGCTTGACCGAATTGGGATAGTACTTTCATCACTGCTATTTGCTCTGGCGCACTTCACCTATGGCTCGGTGGCAGAGTTTGCGGTGGCTTTCACTGCAGGTCTTGCTTTCGCTGTTATGAAGAGGAGGAGCGGTTCTCTGATACCTACAATTGCAGCTCATGCATTGTTCAACTTCGTCACTGTACTAATCTTCTACGTTGTTGGTGCTAATCTATGATATGCATAGGTATAGAGAGCAGCGCGCATACCATCGGGGTAGGGGTGGCTGATGGACTGAAGGTTCTGGCTAACGAGAGAAGCACCTACAAGCCGAAATATGCAGGCATACACCCCCGAAAGGCTGCGGATTTCCTGTCAAAAGAATTTGAGCCAGTGCTCGAAAGGGCTATTGAGAAAAGCAACGTAGAACTTGGTGAGATAGGGCTCATCGCATTCACCATGGGGCCGGGGCTGGGGGCATGCCTGAAGACAGGGCTGGTCGGAGCAAAGATGCTTTCGCAGGTTCTTGATACTCCCATACTGGGCGTGAACCACGCTTTGGCGCATATTGAGATAGCGAGAACTCTCTGCGGATGCAGGAATCCGCTCGTAGTCTATGTCAGCGGTGGGAACACCCAGATAATAATCTTGGAGGGTAAGAAGTACAGGGTTATGGGCGAGACGCTCGATATCGGGCTTGGAAATCTCATAGACTCTATCGGGAGAAGTATGGGCCTGAAACATGCGCACGGCTCTGTCGTTGAGGAACTTGCGAAGAAAGGGAACTACTTCCCTCTCCCCTACTCCGTCAAGGGTATGGACCTTGTGTTCACAGGCTTGCTTACAGATGCCCAGAACAGCCTTGAAACTTACAGCAAGGAGGATGTGTGTTACTCGCTGCAGGAAACTGCTTTTTCTATGCTAGCGGAGGCAACAGAAAGGGCGCTCGCGCTGACAAAGAGGAGGGAGCTGATACTCTGCGGGGGAGTTGCGCAGAACACGAGGCTTCAGGAGATGCTCCGTCAGATGGCAAAGCCGCATGGTTGCAGGCTATTTGTAACCGAAGGTCAGTTCAATGCAGACAACGGAGCCATGATAGCTGTCACTGCAAACCTTATGCATAAAGCCGGAGTCAGAATGAAGCTCAGCGAGTGCAGAGCTGTCCAGAAAATGCGTGTTGACGAAGCGGAGGTTAGCTGGTAGCATTATTGCTTGATAACCCTAGTAATGATTAAGTCTATGTTATCCTCCTTAGAAGTGTTGTAATTCAAGTCTCTAACCTTAAGCTTCGTTGGGAAGTACAGCCAAAAACTGCTGCTGTTGAAGGTAAACTCTATAGTACTTTTAACCTGGCAGCCATGTATCTCCATGTCCAATAGATATGACTGGCCAGATTTGTTTCCCAGCCATATATCTATCCAGCAGTTCTGGTTGGTGAAACTTATGTTAACATAGTCGGCAGTCTTTGTAAGGTCAAAAAAGTTGTAACTTGAAAAATTCTGCTGTCCTGAGCTGTCATTCACACTCATTTCAAAATGCATGCATCCAGTCGTGCCTAGGATGCATGTCTGCGGTTGGTTCAAAGTCCAATTCATATCGGAAAGATTGCCGTTGCTTACCGACAAGTTGTACCAGATATAAGTGTAAGCATCAGACTCGATTGCGCTTGACTGGGCGTAGGGGATTTGTATAAACAGGTCATTCTTTGAAAAATTAGTGTAGTTATACGTCATGCCGAATGGTTGCACAATAATCTGACTTGCGAGATCGGTCAGATTAGTCTGCTGTCCATCCGGAGTCAGGAGCGTTGCTTCCAACTCGGCACTCAGGTACCTACCTCTCACAAAGTTTTCATAGAGCGCCAAATTCTGCGTAATGTTCGTTGCTGGAAATGTATCAACTAACACCAAGTTGGCCTGCTGCTGGGTTATATTAACACCCGCTATGTTCGTCACATCCTCGGTTATGTCATCAAAGATATAACCAATCTTTTCTGAAACTATCATCTCTGAAACCCTTTGGGAGTAGGCGGAAGAGCTTTTAGAGTACTGAAAAGCTGCGTTTATTAGCAATACGAATAGGACCGTAGCAATGGCAGTGAGTATAAACCCTTTCTTCAACTATACCAGACCTCCATAGTTGCAATTCCATAGTAGCTGTCGTTGGTGAAGACCCTCCTCACTACGCTCTCAGTCTGCGTTGTGCCAGCTTGGCCAGCGCTGAAGTTCCTGTCGCAGACAAAACTACCCTCGTAAGTGCAAACTGTAACGTTTATCCTGGCAACCATGCTGGGGTTTGTTGTAATCTGGGCTGAAATCAGGGTATTGAGGGTTGCTATTGCATCTGTATCAGTTTGGTTGAATATGCCAACAAGAGTTCCATCCTTGTCTCTTGAAGTTAAAAAATCCTGTGCTGAGTTATACAGAGCAATTTCCTTGTACCACTCGCCACTCCTGAGGCTTAGCAGTTGCGTTATGACAGTTAACGCAGTGATTGCAATTACAACCGCAACAAGCGCGTCAAGCGTGAAAATAACGCCTCTCCTCATCTCCACACCACTATGTTGAGTACCACATTCTGCTTTTCAAGATTCCCGAAGTATATCTGTTCAAAAGCATGGTAAAGCTCCTGCTCATTCTTGGCGGGGTAGTACTGGCACCTTCCGATACTGGCAGCCTGCCTAAGCTGAGACTCACCTGTAGAGCCCTGGGCGAATCCAATTGTGCAGATTTTATCAACCTTACTCGCAGCATAGGTTGCTGCGCTGACTACGTTCCCACTACATGTCTCGCTTCCGTCAGAAACGACTATTATCATTCTGTGTTTATTGTGCGCGGCGCTGCTGTTCGTATAATCCGCAGCAGCTCTTATACTTACATCAAGTGGTGTGCCTCCGTTTGCAGTTATCGTATTTACTGCGGATTTGAGCAGTGAGCTGTCATTTGTGAAGCCCTGCGGCATCTGCCAGCATGGACCACCACAACTACTGCAGGAGTTTGGGTTGAATCTGAATAGAGACATCTCGTCAACTTCATTGGACTTATCGGAGATTAAATCAATGAAATTATCTGTCTCTATCTTTGCTGCATCCACCCTTCTCCGAGGAGTCTGAACTAGTAAGTCAAAGTAGATTGTGGGATTCACAGTCTTTCTCACTCCCACCTTCCAAACCCCGCTTGAATTCCAGAGCGACTGCGAGAAGTTCATGCGCACTGCCCCAGCATAAGCGTATGTCCAGCATCCCGACCCGCAGCTGCATCCCTGCCCGTTGCAAGATACATAGGTGGTTCCTTTGGGGCTCGTAACATTCATCAGAACTTGGCTTCCGCCTTGTAGACTGGTGTCATTGAGTTCAAGCACAAAGTCAAAGTTGTCTGTAGGCGAGCTTGGGAATGTCACGTTGTATACGTTAAACCACTGATTTTTGGGGGTTACATTGCCGGTTGTATACCCTAATGATGTAGAGTACCAGTCCATACTTCCAGATGAATCGAAAACTAACGCTATCGAGTTGTTATACACAGTTATCTGTCCATACAGGGCGGTTCTTTTCACGCTGCTAGCGCTCGTGGCACTGATGTTGCAGTTTCCACCTGCAGCGTTTTGATTACCAATTTTGATGGGGTTGCCAGATTCGTCCGTCAGGTTTATGCACAGCTGATACGGTCCCAAGCCAAGAAGTTCTCTCACCAGATCATACCTATCATTGAAATCGGGTCTTGATGTATTGAGCAGGTCAAGCAGATTCTCCAATTTTGCTTGGTCAATAACTCCTCTCTCTGAAGAAAGTCCTATAACCTGCACGTTGCTTGCATTCCAGTCCGCAGGATAACCGGGGCTGTCCAACAATTTGTTTGCAACTTCTATCGCTATTAAGTCTGCATTTGCACTGGACTTGACATTGTAGTGCACCATATCCCACAAAACCGTGAATAGTACCAGTACAGTTAAAAAAAGCATAAGCGCAAGTATAAGATCTAACCCCGATACCTGTGCGTTTTTGTATCTCATGCAACTATTATTGCTAACTTTGGTATATAAAATTATGGTTTGCACATTTGCGAGTAGTTATCTTTATTAATGGGGTCATACTAACCATATTAGTGGTAATCTATGCCGAGAAAGAAGGCACCTGTAGCCAAGAAGGTTGTAGAGCCTAGGGTAAGTGACGGCATATTCTACTCTCTGTTAATAGGCCTACTAATAACTGCAATAACCGGAGCATATTTCAAAAGTTTTCCTTGCCTAGACAATTGCACGGGCCAGAGTGTAATTAACGGCTACCCCTACGGATGGTTCTCTTATAACACGTATGAAGGATGGCAGAAGGGGGCAATAACCTGGATGGCGGCAATCCTAGACGTGGCATTCTGGGCATTCATAGTGTACATAGTGATGATTATCCTACACGCAGCTATGAAAGAGATGCAATGAAGCGCTTGATTCTCAAAGTATATATTTATCTTAGTTCCAACCATCTGCATGGCAAAATTCCTTGCAAGAGGGGCTGAGGCAGAGCTTTATCTGGATACGCTTCTGGGCAAGAGCATTGTTAGAAAGAAAAGAGTACCCAAAAAGTACAGGATACGCGAAATAGACGTGCCCCTAAGAAAGGGCAGGACAAGGAGTGAGGCATCTCTGCTGCATTCAGCAAAAGAGGCAGGCGTTGCTTGCCCCTCTATATACGAAATAGGGGATTTTGAAATCAAGCTCAGTTTCATAGACGGGGTGCTGCTGAGAGATCTCATCATAAAGCATAAAACGCGCGGGTTGGGTAGGATACTCAGGGCAGTTGGGGAAGCATTGGCGAGTCTGCATTCTGCTGATGTGGTTCACGGGGATTTTACAACTGCAAATATCATGGTAAGTAAAGGAAAAGTTTTTTTCATAGATTTTGGGCTTGGTGGTTTCTCAAAAGATCCAGAAGAGAAGGCAATAGATGTTTTGCTCATGAAGAAATCTCTCGGAAACGAAAGCGCCTACAGGAGCTTACTCTCCGGATACGAAAAGTATAACAGGTACCCGGAGGTCATGGAGCAACTTGCAGAAATAGAGAAAAGGGGAAGGTATGTGGTAAGGAGCTGGGCTGGTGCCTAGAGTTCTCCTACTCTCCTCTTCAGCTTTCTCTTCATCTTCTTTCTTCTCTTCTTAAGCCATTTCCAACGCATTCTTCCGGCTTTTTTCCATTTTCTAGGGATCGAACCCAAAAATTCACCTTTCTTTTCTTTTACCCATTCTTTTTATGAAGGATAAATTAATATAAATGCCGATGCCAATTTAAACAAGGTGATTTGAATGTCCGAGTGCGATTCATGTCCTTTCTGCTGCGGTGGCAAGGTGGAAGTTGAGGAAAAGAAGCCGAAAAAGAGGAAAGCAGCTCCTAAACGACATTGATACATACTCCTCTGTGCATATCTCATTTTCATCAGGAAATAGTAGGGGACTTTTTCAGGCAAGTTTGCTCTTCCTACGCATTTTGTCTTCGTAAAGACCTTTCACAGCTAAAACCTCGCGAAGACCTTCGGAATAGCCCGCTTCCGTCCTGAACTGGTTTGGCTGGGTTGGCTCAAAGCCCAACTTCTTGCCCACGAAATAAAACTCATGAGGTATACCGCTAGCCCGCAACGACTTTGTCATATCCAAATCTCTTGGGCTGTCGCCAACGACAATGATTTTCTGGCTTGGAACCACATAGGCGAGGGCCTTCCTAGCGGCCTCTCCCTTATTTGTGCCATTTTTAACCATATCCACTGCGAAGGTGCTGCGTATAACATCCATGTCTAATCCTTCTGCAACAGCATGGAGCATCCTCTCTGCTTTCTGGAGGGATGCCTCTACCTTGTCTGGGTGCATCTTAGCGACGGCGTGGTCAGCTTCTATGGTGACCAGCGTTTTCTTTGTCTGGTCGAAGAAGACGCCAAACAAGCTTCCTATCTTTCTTTTAACTCGATCCTCGACATTCTGGGGAATTCGTCCTTCAACAGACATTTCGCCCGCATGGCTTATCACGTTCCCGTATTCGCATACATAAGTGAAGTCGTTGGGGTTGTTGAGGTGTGGAAATACATTGTCTTCCATCCAGTTCAAGGATCTGCCGGTAACAAATATGAATCTATGACCGTCCTTTTGCAGCTTTTCCAAATCAGAGAGAAGTGAAGTGTCCACTCTGGCAAATTCATCAGTTACCACGCCGTCTACGTCTAAGAAAAACACGTATTTTTCGCGATTCACACGGGTATTACCCATCGCAATTATTTATTCATATCGCCAAGAAAATAGTGTCTAACTGATTGGGTTTCGCTTGCTCCTTATAATATGTTTTTTAAATATAACGCCCCCATTAGTATGTGGGGTGGAATTATGAAGGCCAGGATACTTCTGATGCTGTTAGTGTTAGGCATAGCCTCTGCGCAGCAGACTACGACTGCGAGAGATGCGCTATGCCCTGTCATAACTCTTGTCAGGCAGATTGGAGTTTTCGTTGCAATAGTGATGCTCTCATGGGCAGGAGTGAGCTTCATGACATCTGGAAGCGACCCGCTCAAGCACAAGGAAGCTGAGAAGAGGCTCGAATATGCCATAATCGGGATTCTAATACTGCTAATGGCATTCTACATAGTTGCAAGAATGTTTGCCAATGTGAATGTTCTAAGCGGAGGAGACTGCCCCTGGGCGTAACCACTCCATACTAGAGCACAAAACGAGTTCCTTCAGCAACAACCTCTATTTTTGCTTCTTTTATTATTTTCCCGATTTCATAGGCCCTCTGCCCATGCTCCTCAAAAATTCCGATTAATTTTTTTACGTCTCTCCTGCTTACAACAACGCACAAACCAATCCCCATATTAAACGTGGAGTACATGCTGCCGTAATCCATCCCAGCCCTCTTTCTTATCTCCTCGAATATCGGCTTTGGTTTTGGCATTCCGTCAAGCAGAAAACCACGTTTTGCAGGCTCGCCAATCCTGCTGAGTTTTGAGAAAGCCCCACCTGTTATGTGCGCAAGCCCATGCACCTTGACCTTCTTCAAAGATTTCATGACTGGCTTCACATATATACTTGTTGGGATGAGCAATTCTCTCGCCCACTCGTTCATGTCAAGCACTTTTCTTGCAAGAGTATAACCGTTGGAATGCAGTCCAGAACTCTCCACGCCCACCACTACATCATTTGTTTTTATGTTTTTTCCAGTTATCAAGCCACTCCTGCCAACAACTCCGATGCAGGTTGCAGCAAGGTCAAAACCGTTCGTGTTGAATCCGCTGAAGTCCAAGCCAGATTTTATCATATCTGGAAGTATAGCCGTTTCCCCCCCCACTATGGCAACTTCTGACTCCTCTGCACCTTTAACAAGCCCATCCATAATCTTGCCAACAAGTTCCTCGTCCTCATGCTGCAGGGCTATATAATCCACAAGTGCGGTGGGCTTTGCGCCAATGCATATGATGTCATTCACATTCATCGCAACGCAGTCTATCCCCACCGTATCATACTTCTTTAGAAACTGCGCTACAAGCACCTTGCTCCCCACGCCGTCAGTATGTATCGCAATTGTCTCCTTGCCAACTTTGACAATTCCTGCGTAATGGCCGTATACTGGCAGAACATCTTTCCCATGAGTTCTTGAGATAAGCTCCAGTATGGATTTGTGGATTCCTTTGACTTTAGCGACATCAACACCTGCTTTCGCGTAATCCATGCTCATTCAACCACCTGCATAGAAACTCTCGGAAACTTGTGCATTCCTTTATCTTCTCTTCATCTCTCTGATAGCTTTCTCCACTATCTCAACAGCTTCGCCTATATACGTATCGGGGTCGAAAGCATTATCCAATTCTCGCTCACTGAGGTACTTTATGACATCTTTATTCTCGCAGAGTGCCTCCTTGAGGTGTTTGCCTTCCTTGAATGCCTTTATGCTGGCGTTCCTTAGAAGCTCGTGCGCTTCCTGTCTGCTCATTCCCTTGCGGGTGAGTAATATCATGAGCCTCTCAGCCATTATCTGACCCTTGCTGAGCTCCAGATTCTTCCTTATGTTGTCCGGGAAAAACTCCAAGCCAACAAGTATGTCTATCATCTCATTCATGATGAAATTCGTTACTATGAAGGACTCGGGAATTATGAACCTCTCGTTTGCTGAGTTCGTCAGATCCCTTTCATGCTCCAGAGCTATGTTATCGAGCGCAACTGATACATTGGATCTGAGCAACCTCGCTAGACTGCAGACTCTCTCACATCTGTGCGGATTTCTCTTGTGCGGCATGGTCGAGCTACCAACCTGCTTCCTTCCGAACGGCTCCGCCACTTCCATTATCTCAGTCCTCTGCAGGTTCCTTATCTCCTTCGCTATTTTCTCAAGCGTGCATCCTATCAGGGACAATACAAACATGACTTCAGCGTGCCTATCCCTCTGCACAACCTGGTTTGTCACAAGCGCAGGAGCGATGTCAAGTTCCCTCATCACGTACTCCTGAATCCTCATCCCCTCCTTGCCAAATGTGGACATTGTCCCAACAGCACCGCTCATCTTTCCAACAAACATCCTCTCCCCTGCCTGCTTCAGTCTTTCCTCCTGTCTGTCAATCTCTGATGCATAGAGGGCGAACTTCATACCATATGTTGTGGGAACTGCATGCTGTCCATGAGTCCGGCCTATGCATACTCTCAGCTTGTTCTCCTCTGCAAGCACAAGAAGAATCTGCTTAAGGTGCTTGAGTTTTCTCTCAATAATCCTCATCGCATCCCTCAGTATGAGCGCATGAGCGGTATCCTCTATGTCATAACTAGTCGCCCCGAGATGGACATATTTCGCCGCCTCTCTACTGCACTGCTCGCTCAGAGCCTTCACCATTGCCATGAGGTCGTGGTCTATCTCCCTCTCAATCTCCTTCACCCTACTTAGGCTCACATGCTTCGTGTTTGCTTTCCTCTCTATTTCCTTGGCAGCACTTTTTGGTATCCTCCCAACCCTGGCCTGCGCCTTTGCCAGCGCAGACTCAATCATGAGCCATTTTGCTAGCGTGTTCTCTTCATCGAATATTGCATTCATCTCGTTTTTATACCTCAAATCCAATGGTGAAACGGCCATCCTACCACCTCACAGACTAACATGCACTAGTATATTAATAATATTATATTATAAATAGTATCTTGGCAAATTAGAAAGAAGGTGACGCTTTGAGAACTCTCAAGAACCCCCCGTATCTCCAGGTTGCACTGGATACCCCGGACATTGATGAAACTGTGAGGGTTGTTAAAGCCCTCCCTGAAAGTGAGAAGATAATCATCGAGGCGGGAACACCGCTTATCAAAAAATACGGATGCGGAGTAATTGCCAAGATAAGAGGAATCCGGAAGGACTCGTTTATATTGGCAGATCTGAAAACCCTTGATGTCGGAGCTCTTGAAGCCAAAATAGCTCATGGGGCAGGAGCAGATGCCGCAGTTGTCTCGGGCCTTGCATTTCCCTTGACGACAAGGGATTTCATAGTAGAGGCTAGGAAGATAGGCATGTACTCCTCAATAGACATGATGAACGTTTCAGACCCGCTGAAAGCTCTGAGGGAAGCACATGCCATGCCGGATATTGTACTCCTTCACCGGGGAATAGACTCCGAGTCAACATCAAAGCATTCCTGGGATTACCTGAAGAAATTCAAGGCGAAAGTCAAGGGAAAGGCGCTTGTCGGTGTTGGGGGCGGCATAGATCTAGAGCTTGCGAAGGAATCTCTTGCAAGTGGTGCGGATATAGTAATCATAGGAAGATACGTGACAAAATCCAATGATGTTGCATCATCCGTGCAATCCATACTTAAGCTGATGAGGTGATTTTTTGAGGAATATACTGATAGAAGAACTACAACAGCTTCCAGTTGGCAAGAAGATGGTTGAGGTTGTTGAAAGGAAAGGTACCGGGCACCCAGATCACATATGTGACGGGGCCATGAACCAGGTATCCATCGAGTTGAGCAAGGAGTATATAAAAAAATTCGGCCGTGTTCTGCATCATAACACGGATAAGTGCCTCCTGGCTGCTGGCAGGGCATCGCTGGCCTTCGGGGGGGGAAGGATAGACGAGCCAATGCTCATGGTTATGGGGGACAGGGCGACATATGAGTCCGAAGGCGTTGAGATCCCTGTTGAAGAAATTGCGGTAAATGCCACAAAGAAATGGCTCAAGGAGAACCTCAGGTTTGTTGAGCCTGACAAGAATGTCCGCTTCCAGAATCAGCTGAGGAAGGGTTCGGCTGAACTTACCGATATATTCAGCAGGAAAAAAGGCATACTTGATGCGAATGACACGAGTGCAGCCGTGGGATATGCCCCCATGTCCAAGCTGGAGAGGCTTGTGCTTGATACAGAGCTTTTCCTCAACTCGAAAGAATTCAAGAAGCAGCATCCCGAGTCTGGCGAGGATATCAAAGTGATGGGGCTGAGAATGCACGATGAATTTCATCTAACGGTTGCAATGGCGTTTGTTGGCAGATTCATAGACTCCGAGCAGGACTACTTTAGCAAGAAAAAGGAGATGCTAGAGGAAATAAGAACTTTTGTAGTCGAGAAGGTTGGAAAGAAGTTCAAGGTCGACCTCAACACATTGGATGTTCACGGGAGAGGTTTGAACGGGATATACCTCACAGTGCTTGGGACATCTGCAGAAGATGGTGACTGCGGTCAGGTGGGGCGAGGCAACAGAGTCAATGGTATTATCCCGCTGAACAGGCCCATAAGCAATGAGGCTGCTGCAGGCAAGAACCCTGTTAGCCATGTGGGTAAGATATACAATCTCCTAACGCACAAGATGGCGAACCACGTACATGAAGATATGCCGGAGCTTGACGAAGTCTACGTATGGCTTCTGAGCCAGATAGGTCAACCCATAGACCAGCCAAAGGTCATAGCAGTCCAGGTAGTGGGTAAAGAGAGGAATTCTGATCCCAAATCGCTCTCGATGCAGATTGAGGAGGTAATCGAAGAAGAACTGGGTGACATACAATCATTCTGCAAATCTTTGATTGAAGGAAAAATACCAGTGTGTTGAAATGGAGTATGAGTACCAGCTGTTATACCCAAGACAGGTAATCCTTGCAACCAGCCAGAGCGGAGGAAAAAAGAATATAATAACGCTGGCATGGCACTGCCCCCTGTCTTTCAAACCCCCCCTCGTGGGGATATCGGTAGGCAAGACTCGCTTCTCTCACTCCCTCATATCTGACGGGAGGGAGTTTGTCATTTCCATCCCAACTGAGGGCATGGTGGAGAAGGTGCTCCTCATTGGAAGCAAGAGCGGCAAGGATATGGATAAATTTTCGGCAGTTGGGCTGACTCCCGCGCAGGGCAAGGTTGTAAAACCGCCACTCATAAAGGAGTGCCCAATAAATATCGAATGCAAAGTTGTTGCCGAGTTTGATGTTGGCGATCATACCCTTTTCGTTGGGGAAGTTGTTGCCGCACACGCGTCAAAGAGTGATGACAGGCTTCTTTTCGATATGGGCGGCAGGAATTTCCTGGGAATCAAAAAGTGAGCTAAACTTAATGTCTGCCCCCAGGAAGATAGGCAAGCATGAAGCACAATATCAAGAGAGGCGGTCTAGGCAATAAGGACTGTGTAGAGCACATGCAGTATAACCAGGGCAACAACGAATATTGCGAGATACATCAACAAATCCCCAGAAAGGAAGCTAAGCTCTCCCCTTATGTTAAACGAAGTATAAATTTTTGTGTTTGGTTCGTATGGGAGTCTTGCCATATCTACATCCTTAAATTCGCGCGTATCCTCGAGATTCAGGGTTTCCCCTGCGCTGACAGTGATTTGCTCCATGGCCGTCTTAACTGCATCATTCTTAGCCAACATCTCCACCTCGTCATAGGTGAAGTTCACCGGAATCACCATGCTCATTTCGCTCCTGGATGGTCTGTAAAGCAGCAAAGACCTCTTTTTAAGGTTCATGCTGTCCCCAATCACCCTGTTGAACTCGCTTGAGTTTTCAATTGAGGAGAGGTTCTCATCGCTCATCGCGTGCGGCACTAGTATCTGCACCAATGAGTCATTATATCTAGCAGTCTCCACTATTGCATTTGTCGGATCGGATACTTCTATATACGATATATTCATCGTACCAGGAGCATTTTTGTTTTTCAGCGGTCTGAGTATCCTCCCATCGCTGCTCAGCATCTTCACCTCAGCATCATTGAAATAGGAGGATGCAATCACGGCGTTCTTCCCATTCTGGCCGGTGTACAGCAGCAGCCTATCCCCGCTTTCTAACGCTCTCTTGAAACCATTTTCCGCAAACAGAGCTTCCCTATCCTTCGCTGTAATGTTCTCCACTATTATTACGCTCTTGCCCCCGCTTTCAATGATTTCAGTCTCTGGCGGTTTAATCATACTCCGAACGCTCTCATTCCCGCTGTTCATCATACTCAATGTGTTGTCCACCCGCCATCTGCTTGCAAATTCATTGTAGGAGACTGTGCTGGCCATGACTGCTATTACCAAAAGCAAACCTAAAAGTGACAACGCAGCACTTCTGTCCATCCAATCCGCTCTCAGCCTAGTAAACCCTCTCCCCTACATAAACTTCAATTCCATTGGATGTTATCTTGAAGGGAGTGAGCACTTTGGAATGGTCGCACCCCCTCATCTTCAGGACTTCTATGGCGGATATCCTCCTCTCCTGCTGCTCTAATAGATATAGCAGTATGACTCCATCTGCAACAAAGTGCTCTGTAGCAAACCTCACCGTCTCCCTGTTCACGTTCTGAAGCTCTGCGGTGAGCATCGCTGTGCATCCCTTCTTCTTAAGGTCTCTGAGCAAGTTCAACACGGTTCTCCTATACTCAAGATCATTATCAAAGAACAGGTTAAGTATTGATGCTGAGTCGATAACCACCCTCTTGATCTTATTGTCGTCTATGACCTCATCTAACTTATCATGCAGTTTGCTGAATGTGTAGTAAGGGCTAACGCCAGTCTCGGGCATATCCACATGTATATACGACTCCTGCGTCACTATCATAAGTTTCTTCTCCTTCACAAGCTGGTTGAACTTGCTCCATTTGGTGAATGTGGTATTGGCATTCTCCACAAGCGAATCTACATCCTCCTCCAGAGAGAGAAATAGCCCGCTTTCACCGCTCAGGGCACCGCGGTAGAGGAACTCCATGGAGAGGGAGGTCTTTCCAGTCCCGGGCCCTCCGCATATGAACACGTTATGCTGGCACGGTATGCCCCCTCCCAGCAGAACATCCAAACCCTTTATACTAGTTTTTATCTTATCCATACTCCCACCTACTTAAACTCTCTCCAGTTGGTATCAAATTCCTTAAGCTTGAACTCTTTAACCCTGTAATAGGCCGCGAGTTCATCACCTTCTTCCCTTATCTGGAATTCAATTATTCCGTCAAAAAGGCTCTCAACTGTGGAAAGCATCTGCGTTGATATCATCTCCCTCTCCATGATGAATATGCCGGTCACACCAGCCTTCTTGATCTTCCTGAGGTTGGAGCTCAGGAACTCGCCCAGCACATCCGATGAATATATCGGTAGAAGCTTGTATAGTATGTTGAAGTAAACTACCTCGGGCTTGTCTTCAAGCGCTTTCGTTATGGCCAGCGACATTTCAGTAATGTTCGGCTCAACTTTGAAAACCCCAATCTTGCTTCTATCCTGCCCGCTGAACCACTGCAGTTCGGCATCTGGGTCGTATGAGCATACTGCGACTTTCTTTCCCTTCTGGAGCTCAAGCTTTAGGAACCTGAGGCAGTACTCCTCTTTCCTGCTTCCAATCGGACCCTCAACAAGCAGGGTAGAGTTCTTCGGGATGTCTATCATATCGGATCTCTTAAATGACAGCTTTGGAGGTTTCCTTGGCTCCTCGCTTTCCTCAAGTTCTTTCGCGAGTCTCTTGGCTTTCACGAGTAGCGATTCAGCGGTTTCCCTTGATTTTCTGTCGCCCGTCGAGGAGATGGAACCGAATTCTGCATCAAACCTTGTAAGCACTGTTGATGCTGCAGTTGTATCATATTGGGGAAGGTCTTGGATGAACTTCCTAAGCCTTATCACCAGCGATGCGAATGGGTCCTCCTCACCCTCCTCCCCCTCTTCGAACTTTCCTAATCTAGCAGAAGTTTTCCTGTATACCGACCCCTCTTCCGTCACCTCTCTGTTGAGTTCGAGCGCATACATCACAAGGTCGTGCGTAACAAGGGCAACGAGCATTACGAACCCATTGGAGACAAGGGAGAGCCATACGACATTCACAAAGAGCGGGCTTACTTTCTTTGCGAACTCAGCAAACTGTCCGGTGTATAACATATCTATGTTGAAGAGTCTTATGGAGAAAATGACAGTTAGCAGTACTGCCGCCACTACGCAGCCTTTTATGATATCAAATATGGAATCCTTGGCATTCTTATTCCTGGATATTAAGTGCACGAATATGAACGATGAACATGCAAATAGGATTATGCCTATGATGAATCGGTCTATGCTAACAAAACCAACTGGGCCCTTCCCAAATAGCAGTGCTGGAATCGAACCGGCAGCATAAACCCCCCCGTAGACATAGGAATCCGAGTAGCCTATGAGGACACCTATTGCATTTGCAATTGCAAATAGGAGGAATGGTGTGAATGCGAATAGTAATTCCTCACTTCCAACTGGGACTATGAATGAGTTGGCAACTGCAAGGTAAGCCGCGAACCCAAGCGCGAGGTAGCAGAGCAGTTTGACTGGCCTGCTCTCCAGCTGTCTTACTAATACTGGCAGTACTGCGGCAGGGACGAGCAGTGCTGGCATATACTTGGGGTAAGCATGCATTGCCCATACGGACAGCGCAACTACGGCAAAAGAAAGGAACAGCAGCAGGTGTCGGTATCTATTAAACTCCATCTATCCACCATAATGCTATCTGTTATCTGTATATGCTGTAATATATAATCTTTCTTATTTCTATCCGAACCAACTCTCGAGACTGCTCTGCTTGCCCTTCTCGGATAACGCCTTGATCATCGCATCAACCGTGCTTCTTGTTCTCTCCTCCGAGAAGTTGTGCTCCTTGCACAGAAATTCCACAATCCCCTTCCCGTCGGGTTCGCCAAACTTCAAATCGCATCCCTCGTCAACCAGAGGATGGAGAAATATCCTCTCAACTTCCGATGGGTCTACATCCATACCCCCAGTTAACTTTCCAAAAATTCCCTCTAATGAGTCGCCCTCAGAAACCATTTTCAGGGCTTTCTTGGGGCCTATCCCCTTCACTCCGCTGTTGAAGTCTGTCCCGACAAGTATGCCAATCCATACAAGTTTTCTCCTATCAAGTCCAAGTGCCTTCAGGCTTTTTTCGAGCTCTATCATCTCGGTCTTTACCTCAACATAGACATCCTTTCTCGGGAGTTTCCTCCTTCCGCTCATTGTCAGGTTCCTCACAAGGCGGGGCGCTCCGAAAAGTAATGCGTCAAAGTCCTGGGATGCGCATGCGTAGACCTTTCCTTTCTCTGCCAGCACCGCAGCCTGCGCTTCACCCTCCCCCGGTGCCTGAATTGCCGGCAACCCCATAAGCTCCACAAGTTTCTTGGCATCCTCCACCATCTCCTTGCTCAGCTTTGAGGATGCTTGCGCGTATACCCTCGCCTCTGCCAGCTCACCCCTCCTGAGCGCGTCCTTCCACCTGTCCTCTGCCTTCTCCCTGATCTCCTTTCTTCCCTCAAGCACGGACCTCTTGAGCTTGGGAGGCTCCCCATCGAATACGTAAGCAGGTTTCACGCCTGCCTCAATCAGCTTTGCTGTCCTGTAGAAAATGCCGGATAGATGGCTGGTTATCCTGCCCTTTGAATCCATAAGAGGGGTCCCGTCAGGTTGCCTTATTATGGAGAGAAACTGGTATAGCGCATTGTAGGCATCTATTGCTATTGTCTTACCGCTGAGAATCTCCAGCGATATCTCCTCCTTGTGGACCAGCTCCCCCAAATCCACTCCCATTTTATCATCTATTTCCTCTTAACGACAACTATATCCCCAAGAGTGAGTTCCCCTTTCTTCTCCTTCTTTGCCGGAAGGTGCTCGTGCTTTATTTCCTCGAAAAGCTTTATTCCCAGCGCCCTCTCAAGCTTCAATGCCAAAGCCTCATTTGGAATAGTCTTCTCAGCCTCTATCCTCTCAAGAAAAGATTCCTTCTCATTCACCAGTTCAGCCAGCACTTTTCTCTCTATCTTCATCTTCCCTCTTGCTTCCCTTATCTTCCTTCCGAAATCAGCAATAAGGTCCACTTCCGATTCCTCCTTCTCCACGCTCACTCTTCTCCTAAGCACTGGTGCCGGGGCGGAGAGTACCTTGCCGTGTCTGGCGCAGCTGACGCACACATGAAGCTTGGCGCCCTCAACAAGTATGAAGAAACCGGCCTCAGGGGCCCCGCACATCTCGCACTCTCCCATCTATCAAAACCTCGTATAAAATTTCACCTCCTTCGGGAGGTATGAAAGCGAACCATGAGAAAGAATTCAGCTCCTCTAATATATATAGCTTTTCACCTGGAAAGTTACCCCTTGCAGAGGTTTATAAAGGGAAAAACAGACGTAAATAACGTCTATGAGAACCTACAAATTCAGGATATATCCCTCGAAAAAACAGGAAGAACTTCTGAATAAACACCTCGGGCTAGCTAAGAACCTTTGGAATGAACTGCTTGAGCACTGCAAACAGACCTATGAAGACTTTGGCTACTTTCCAACAAAGAATACACTCCAATTAATGGTGAAGAACTACGGGCTCTATTCACAGACCCAGCAGGAGATTGCTCACAGAGTTCATAATTCACTAATGAGAGTTTTCAAGCTAAGAAAGAAAGGAGTAAAATGCGGCTTCCCACGCTTCAAGTCTTTTGACAGGATGAAGAGCTTGCATTACCCGCAATATGAAACTGGTTTTTGGCTGGATAAGAAACTCAAGGTAACACATTTTGGTGAGATTGCAGTGAAGAAGCACAGGGAGATAAATGGCAGAATCAAGACATTAACCCTAAAAAAGGAGTCATCAGGAAAGTGGTTTGCAGTTTTCACTGTAGAAGAAGAGAAATTTACCCCAAAAGAAAACAAAGGAGAGGCAGTTGGCATAGATCTGGGCTTGAAGACATTCGCCACCCTCTCAAATGGAATGAAAATAGACAACCCAAGGTATTTCAAAAAACATGAGGACCGATTGGCTTTCATACAAAGAAAGTTCAGCTTCCACAAGAAAAGAACCAAGAATCACAAAAAAGCAAAAATAAGAGTTGCAAAGTTGCATGAAAAAGTAGCAAACACAAGAAAAGACTTCCTGCACAAGATTTCAACTAAACTGGTGAATGATTATTCCTTCGTAGCATCAGAAAAGCTTGCCTCACGAGAAATGGCAGAGGAGAATTATGGCAAGCAGATAAATGATGCAGGATGGAATATGTTTGCAAACATGCTTGCATACAAGGCGGAGGGAGCTGGATGCAGAGTGGTGTTTGTAAACCCTGAGAATACTTCTAAGATGTGCAGCAGATGCGGAAACATCAGAAATGACCTGGCTCTTCGGGACAGGGTATATATCTGTCCCAAATGTGGCTTATCAAGAGACAGAGATTTGAATTCCGCAGCGAATATACTCACAAGAGCTACCCCTGGGCAAGGGGGAAGTAACGCCTGCAATTCCGTAAAGGAGAGAGATGTTGCAGTAGCAATGTCTGTGAAGCAGGAAGCCCACGCCTATTCATAAGCAGGAGCATGTCACAGATATTTAATAGTTTTCTGCAAAAGTATGTTGCAAGTGCTATGATAAAAAAATTTTTGGCGGTTCTCACCACTGCTTTGTCGATATTCGCCTTCTATGAGGTTGTGGTAAGTCCCCTCAATGGGATAATGAAGTTCCTAATTTCAGTAGTCCTGCTTTTTCTCTCAGGAATGTGCCTGCAGAAGCTGCTTAACTTGAACGGGGAGAAAGGCCTTATAATACTGGCAACAGAGAGGGGGAAGAAATCCCTTGACAGGTTGGCGAGATGGAACCCCGGATTCTGGATAGACATGGCCGCATTTGGCATGGTTATGGGATTTGGAGTCAGCTCTGCCCTGCTGTTCAAAAAAATCCCCAAGAGGACATTCGAGTTCTCATTGCTTGTCCTGATGCTCACCTCACTTTTTGTTCTGCCGTTTGTGCTGCCAGTCGCCATGAGCATGATAGAGCTGCCTGTCAAGATATATGCCGTGCAGAGCTCTGTCTCTGCCCAGCCGTCGTTTGTATCAATTCTGCTCTATTACCTTGTATTCTTCTGCCTTGTTCTTGGAGGCTTTTGCCTTGCAGGTGTCCTAAGTTTTGCCGGCTATAGCTTGGTCATAGTGTACGGCATTCTTATGAAGCTCCTCTCCCTTCTGGGTAGCCCTGCCGGGAATGCTGCAGCCCTCACCACGATAAGCCCGGGTGCAACACCCATAATTCCCGGGATAAATCTACCGTTTTTCGAAGGCGTGCTGTCCCTGGCAGTTCTGCTCTTCTTCCATGAGCTCTCCCACGGAGTTCTGGCCAGGGTAGAGAAGATAAGGGTTAAGAACAGCGGGCTTGTGCTGTTCGGCTTCCTGCCGATAGGGGCGTTTGTTGAGCCTGATGAGAAACAGCTCCAGAAGAGCAATGCGGAGAAGCAGAAGAACGTCCTTGTGGCAGGCTCCTCGGCGAATCTTATACTCTCGCTTGTATTCTTCGTACTCTTCCTAGGCTACTGGTTGCTGATACTCACCACCTATCCGCCTCCGAATTCCTACCTTGCTGAGCACGTGCTAATCTCCGAAACTCTCCAAGACTATCCGGCATACGGAATACTGAAGCCAGGAATGGTTATCGAGCAGTGGAATGGGGTTGAGATACACGACCTGAATGATTTCTCCCAAGCATCAAACTTCACAAAAGAAAATGATACCGTGAGCATAGTAACAGACGCCGGCTCCTTCTTGCTGAAAGCAGGCAAAAACGGGAAAGTGGGTATAGCTACCTTCAGCGATGGAAGTTTATCAGGCTGGGTAAAAGAATTATCATACCAGCCGGGCAGATGGTGGATTTTATTCTTATACAATTTCATAGGTCTGACATTTGTGCTCAATTTCCTGGTTGGCTCGGTCAACCTACTGCCGATTCCGCCTTTCGACGGATATAGGATTGTCTCTCTTGTTGTGAAAGACGAGAGACTTATCAAAGCAATTGCAGCAGCGATGATCTTATGCTTCTTCCTGAATCTTCTTCCCTGGGCTTGGCAGTAGCAATCAAACTTCCCCAAGGCTCCAGTTAGCCCCTCTTTTTGGCTTGCCCACCATATACGGGCTCTTTATGCCAGTGAATATAGCTATTGCCTCTATCCTTCCCTCATAGCTCCTATCCAGCCTGGCGCCCCATATCACATTTGCCGTAGGTTCTACCTCATCTGTAAGAAGCTCGCCGATCTGGTTTGCCTCACCCAGTGTCATGTCCCCTCCTCCTGTCAGGTGAAGCAGAACCCCGCTTGCGCCTCTGTAATCCACATCAAGCAACCTGTGGTGCAGCGTATTCTTCACAACCTCCTCAACTCTGTCAGTCCCCTTGGCCTCGCCAACTGCAATCATCGAGACTCCTCCGCCGCCCATTATTGATCTCACGTCTGCAAAATCTATGTTTATGAGGCTCGGCGTGGTTATGGTCTCTGTTATGCCCCTCACGGCCCTTGCGGTTATCTCATCCGCAACGTTGAACGCCCTGTCTATCGGCAGGTTGGGGAAGAACTCGACAAGCCTGTTGTTGTCTATCACAATTATAGTATCGGCAGCTCTCCTCAGCGCTTCTATGCCCGCTTCTGCCTTCTTCAGCCTCGCCCTCTCGAGCTCGAACGGGTAGGTTACCATGGCAACAACTATAGCGCCATTCTGCTTTGCAATGTCCGCTATTGCGGGAGCAGCCCCTGTACCGGTTCCTCCACCCATGCCCGCTGCTATGAAAAGGAGATGCGTATCCGCGAGTATGGTCTCAATCTCCTGCTTTGATGCTTCCACCGCTTTCAAAGCAACTTCAGGATACCCTCCGGCCCCCAACCCTCTTGTTATGCTCTGCCCTATGAGGACCCTTTTTGCGCTTTCGGATATGATGGAGAGGTGCTTCTTATCCGTGTTCACAGCTATGAGTTCAGCTCCCCTTATTCCGGCCTTTGCAAGCCGGTTTATAGTGTTGCATCCAGCTCCGCCGACTCCCATTACAACTATCCTGGGAATTGACAGATCCTCTCCGACTTCGCTGCCGGACTCCTTGAGAGCTTCCTGTATTATAGATTCCATACGTGAGCACCTCCATAAACTGTTGTTGGCGGTGTATGTACTATCAAAGAGGTAATATATAAAATTACCAGTCCCACCCCAATTCTAAAGGATGCGGGATGTGCCGCTCAGGGTGTTAAATCGCCCCATCCCTAATTAACCAATATCTTTAAGAATACAATTTTTCAAAAGTGCGTATGTGGCGATTTTAGATAAGCTGAGGAAAGGGCAGGTCTGGTCGTACGACTTGATGATGAGCTCAATCCTATTCGTAATAGCCATGGGAATTCTTGCATTCTTCTGGTGGAGCGCAAGGACAAACATGACTGAAGAAAAAGATACAATGACTCTTGCATCCATCAAGGTTGCGGATACCCTTGTTTCGCCAGGAAGCCCTACGGACTGGCAATCATCTATCGATGTGAATAACCAGAGCACCTGGTCGGATATCCAGCAGATTGGGCTGGGGCGGAGCTGGAGTGACACTGACAGTAATGTAATCTCAACTGATAAGTTATATTCATTCCAAATGATGAGCTTTAACAACTACTCATTTACAAAGAGCAGGCTAAACTCACAATATGATTACTACATCCAGTTTATAATCCATAACGGCAATGGATCGGATCAGATGCTTAAGCTCAACGGGCTTGACCTCTGGGTTGGCAGGCCGTTCAACGAAATTACTGCCAGGATGATAGCTAAAACCGATAGAGTAGTGGTATACAACCATTCACTGGTGATAATGAGGGTTCTCTTATGGAGCGAGTCTCCATGGGATTAATAAGTTATTTAATTAATGCTAAAAAATGGGGTGGTTTGATGAATAAAAAAGCGCAGGTTGCCCTTGAATTTCTCACAACCTACGGCTGGGTGATAGTAGGAGTCTTGCTGCTCTTTGCAGTCCTATTCTACTACGGGAGTTTTGACCCCACAAGGTTCATGCCAAACCAATGCAACTTTGAGCAGGGTTTGCAGTGCACAACATATAGATTTCAGGGGTCTACTTCACCAGCCTCCCCCGCGAGACTCATACTCCAGTTCTCAAACAACTTCCCATACGACGTAGCATTCTCAGGCAATAAGTCCGACATCACGGTTGAGAATGTCGGCAATATCGGCAAGCAAACCTACATTGGAAACTGCTCTCCAATGCTTCCGGATATTGCGAAGAAGAATACCATGATTACCTGCGTATTTGATATATACAACCAGAGCTACATGCCCTCCTCAGGAAAGAAAATCAAATTCCAGGTTGAGCTTAACTACACGAATTGCATCACTGACCCCAACTACCTAGTAAATGGGAGCTGCATGTTCGGCTCCAACTACACAACCAAGGGAACCGTCCTGACACCACTTGAGAGCAATATTTCGCTGACATATGGTTACTGCGGTGATGGCACCTGTTCGTATCCTTATGAGAACCCCAACAACTGCCCATCAGACTGCCCCCCGCCCGCTACTGTACTAATCAATGTTTCGCCCAACTTCGTGACACCTGATGGAGTCCAGTACTCAACTGCTACAGCAACGGTTCGTGACAAGAATGGACAGGCAATACAAGGCATTGATGTCGCGTTCATTTCCACCCCAATCGGAACTGTTAGCCCTTACTCTGCTACTACTAATGCGAGTGGAATGGCGTCAGTCCGCGTAACCTCAACTGTCAATGGAACTGCGGATGTTTGGGCAACATCATACGGAGTTTCCAACTTCACAAGACTGACATTCCTGCCCATCCCAGCAACACTTCTGTTCAGCCCCTACGACTCCTACACCTGCGGTGGTTCCTACGTGATAGCGCGGGTTCTCGATTCCGGGGGCGTGCCAGTGAACAACATCCCAGTGAATTTCTCGCTCAACGTAACCCCGGATCAGGCAAACGTGACCCCAACCCCTGAAATCACCGATGTAATGGGGTATGCAATCTCATATCTGAACATAAATGTGCCCCCGGGTACGCCATTTGCTGTGAAGGTGACCGCAACTGTTGACTTGGATGCCTACAATATTCATCTGAACTCCTCCCAGGTAGTGAATCTGGTAGGATGCCAAGCATGCGGTGCGCCTATGAAGGGTGACTGGGTAATCGACAAGAAGATTGTTTGCGAGAATGCCACAATAACCTTGAATGGAAACCTCAACATATCATTCGATGTTGGATACATGCAGAAGTGGGGTGACCTCACATTCAAGAATGTGACATTGTGGATGAATTCCTCTGCTCCTGGACAGCACGGGATATACCTGAACAGGATGGCGCGATTCAGGATACTGGACAATGACAACAACAATGCCACAACTCCTGATGCTTCGTACATCAGAACCTACGGATATCCATCTCCGCCCGGAAATCCATACGTATTCTACATATCGCCACTTGCTGACACATTCATTATGAAAAACTCCAGACTAGAAGGAGCGGGTTACCGTGCCGGAGCTGGCGATGTCACCTTGGCAGACATAACAGACTACCGAAGCGGACTGTTTGTAAATTCCGACAACAGCATCATCCAGAATAATACTTTCTCGATGTTATCCTGGCCCAACGGTTTCGTCAGCATCATACTGAATGGTTCAACCAACAGCACGGTGACTGGGAATGTTATCACTGGAAATGCATTTACCGGGGTTGCATTGGTCAACTCGTTCAACAATAACGTATCAAACAATTCTATGCACACAGTACAAATTTATACCTTAGGATCTTTCCAAATCCAGAACCCTGCGATATTCCTTGACAATTCGGACAACAACACTATATCATCCAATTATGTAGAAGGCGTTGCTCCCAGCCTTCATAATCCGATACCGCCGCCAGGTCCAGCCGTATTGCTGGAGGGTGGCTCGACAGGCAACTACATCGCCAATAACTATTTCGTGGGGTGCACTTACGAAGTCTTTCTCTCCTCATCTCACCAAAATACGTTCTATAACAACAGCGTATTCAATTTCCAAAAAGCCTTTTACGAAATACCAACAATGCCTACCCAAGCAGTTGGAATTTACGTCACAAACAGCTGGAATAACACATTTCAGGATAATTACCTGTACAACGGAAGCTCACTTACTGATTCCTTTTCATATCAGATTTACCTAGGTAATTCTCTGGGCAACCATTTCATAAACAATATCTTGGGCAGGTATGCCTATCAGGACTCTACTCCCTGTGATCCTGAAAGCCATGATATCTTCGTTAACTCAACACCGTGCGAGGAAGACATCGGATCTCCAGAGATGGAAGGCAAACCGATAACCTGCAACCAACCGGCCAACTACTTCACATCTAATAAACTTTATGGATGCGGTTCCATGAAGGTGTTATGGAGTCCAAATACTGCGGTGGTCAATTCGGACATGAACATTAGCGATGCGAGCAAGAGTCAACGAGATTCATTTATTTTCGAGTACTCGCCAGGTTCAAACATAACCGACAGCAATAACATTAACAACCTATCCTTCCACCACTGCGGAGCAGGCAACAACATACTGCGAAACTCACTACTCGGAATCAATTCAACCTATGGAATACTCATGGATAGTTCGGACGCCGATATTTCTTACAACACGATTATGTCAGGGAAGTGTCAAGCACTTAAGAATGCAATAAAAGTAATCAATTCTTCTGTGACAATATACCACAACCAAATAACAAACTTCGGGAATGTGGGCATATCCATAGATAACACTGGCAACCCGCTCCTAAGAGGTTCAATCGTCGGCAACTCGATAACTGGCATAGGGACATGCCTGTGCCAGGAGTCATGCCCATCAATAATACCGTATGGGATAATCACATCGAATGCAAGCCCTGTGGACATTAGTAACAATAACATGGAATCTGGCAGCAGCGAGGGGAGCGAGGAGAGGGGGGGTACCCCACCCGCGGCTGGGGGAATATACTTCAACTACTCGGAGCCAGTTGCCTCATACAACACAATAACAACCAGCACTGGTGTTTATTGCACCCCCAACACACTTCCCCTGCTATTGGGAAACACTATAACCGGATCAACCGACAACTGCATGAATACTACTAACTGCGTAGTAGGAGCAAGCGGACAAGGAGCGGGCACAGAATGGAAGCCAGGTGACCCTTGGACTATTAGTGGTGTGATATACTGTGAAAATAAGAGTCTGACTGTTAATGTAAGCATCATCATAACCAGCACCGGCAGGCTGACACTTAAGAACTCCACATTCACGATGGAGCCAAAACCCACACCTGCTCTGATACAGGTGCAGGCTGGAGGAAGGCTTGTCATATCTGATCTAGGTTCGCCAAAGCAAGAACCTAAACCTTATGGACCATCTAAGATAACCACTAATACGCCTAGCAACCGATTCATAGTGGTGGTAGACCCCCCTGGAAGGCCGGGAGAGGAAGGTGGATACCTAGCCATTATGAATTCAATAATACAGCGCGCAGGGGACGCTGGCAACCCCGGCATATTGGTACGTGCAGATGGAGCGGTGATAACTGGAAACACATTCGAATATGGTGAAGGCTACCAACTTCTGTCCCTAATGGATTCCTCCTACCACAATATTTCAAACAACTATTTCGCGGATAATGATGAGACACTTATAACCTTGACGAATTCCGCTTTTGATACGATACAAGAAAACACTGTGGACCTCTCAGCTTCTCCATCCAATGCCATCGTACTTGACGACAGTTCAAGCGTCAGTATAATCAAGAACCTATTCCAAGGTGAAAGGAATGCTGCAATATTTATGCAACGACGATCCTCAAACAACTCTGTGTATGCTAATGCATTCCAACGTGAAGAGAATACTGCAATATCTATGCAAGAATCCTCAAACAACTTGGTGTATGGCAACACATTTGATATCACCTCCCCAGCATCAAGAGCAATTGATATGGAAGCTTCTGCGGATAACAACAGCATCTATTCCAATGATTTTACCAACAGTAACCCTGATGGTATCCCAAGAACCGTACTTTACGCAGATTCCTCAAACTCTATCCTCTTCTACAGCAACACATTGACTGATGCCACTGATGTGTCCATGCAGAGATCATTTGGAAGCAGCATCTATAACAATGCCTTCAGGTCCACATCAGTAACGCCACTGGGTTCGGGCGACACTGTCATCTCAGTTACTTCATCAGATGGCGATTTGATATACAATAACAGTTTCAGTAATCCGGGATCTAGCGGGAGATATGCATACATATCTTTATCCGACTCTCGGAATATGTCAGTTTCAAACAACACCATGCTCGGGAAGATATTAGAAGACGGAGGCCCTAATGGGGCGATATTTGCAACCCACTGCGATCCTATTGAGATCGTAAATAACACCATATCCGAGGCCTATGGGAGTGGCTCTGCTCCAGCAATAAACCTGCAGAATGCGGGGGGTACAATAGCCTTCAATAAAGTGACTGGGACCTCTGGGATTACCCTTTCAGGTGTTGGTTCCGCCTACACCATAGCGAACAACAGCGTCAACAACTGCACAAGGGGTGGCGGTAACTGCAATTGCATATATACCAACTCCTACTATTCATACATATCCGGGAACATGATAAACTGCACGGGCAAAACTGGGCTCTTCATAAGCCCACCCAGTCTGAGTTCAACCACCCTGCTTCTAAACAACTTTACCAACAACCAAATTGCAGTGAAGTGCAATCCACCTTCTGGATGCATCCCGCCGTGTAACATGACCTTCGCCCTGGACAACTTCACCAACAATGTGCAGAACTGCAGCAGCTGCCCGACGCAGTGCAACTAGCACCAGAGCGTCAACCCATTGCCATCTGATGATGTGCGTTTGTAATCTGTAACTATTTTATATACTGAAATCCAAATTAATAGCATGCAGAATAGTGGCATCACAAAGACAGGTCCAAGCTCTGAGAAGACTGACAGCGAGGCTATTCAAGGAATAAAGAAGGACTTGGAGGGCATGCAGAAGGACCTGAAGGGCATTCAGCGTAAGAACGCAATCTCCAAGTACGCTAACAAGCAATCATCAGCAAAGCTTCAGGAGGAAGTTGATGAGTGCAAAAAAAGAATAGATAAACTTTTCAGGCATTCCGAGATAGCCCAACCAAGCAAGCGTGTCAACATAGGTGCCAGCATTGCCGATTCAACTGCACTCCTGCTGTCTGCGAGCACGGGCAATCCCCTGAGCCTTATAGTCATCCCCTTTTCAGAAATTATCGCTCTTCTCAAGAACCAGTATGATAAAAACAGAGCTTCAAAACTGAGGAAGGATGACCTGTCCCGCCTTGAGTCCATGAAACAGGATATTATATCTAGACTGAAGACGAACAAGCATGAAAACCGTGAGTTGGTTGATGAAACTAACAAGCTTTTCTCTGATATAGAGCACAAGAGCAAGGAAGACTTGGCAACGGCTCTGAGAAGCAGGCTCGAGGGATTTGCCGGTTCCGCTTCAGCCCTTCTCCTAGGTTTGGCTGTATCAAAACCAGCTTCAGACATTATCGATACACTTGTGCTCGCGCAGCCAATCCAACCCCAGCCCTACCCGGCAGCTCTCATCTCCTACGCAACAAAGCTTATCGTGGGGGGGATTAGCTACGTAGTTGGCAGTTCCATAGCATCCTACATGTTGGACGCTGCTTATAACAAGCGCAGGAGCTCTACCTCGAAAAGAGAATCAGAGAAGAATCAGCTGCAGGAGAGGGCGGAAAAACTGCTCAAAAAAATAGCTGAAACCGAGCATTGACTACCTTGAATAGAACTCCACAAGCTTCTTTATTCCTTCATTGAGCTCATACCTGCTGACAAATCCCAGTTCCCTTTGCGCTTTCTCGGTACTGGCGCCTGTTACGGGAACATAGTTGTGCACGGGGTTGGGGATATGCTTCGGCTTTATGTTCTTCCCAAGATGCTTGTTCAAAAGCTCAACAACCTGGTTGAATGTCGTCACGCTTCCCGTACCTACGTTGTAAACCTCACCTGCCTTGCCATTCCTCATTGCCTTCAGGTTCGCATCAACCACGTCATCAACATAGCTGAAGTCCCTTGCCTGGCTGCCGTCCCCGTATATCACGGGCCTCTGTCCCTTCTTCATAATCCACAGGAACTGCGAGATTATGTTGGCAAACCTTCCCTTGTGCAGCTCGTTGGGGCCGTATACCGAAAAATACCTCATGCCTATGCTCTCCATCCCATGCTCGTCGAGGTACTGCCTTGCGAATAACTCCATGACATATTTCGATATCGTATAGAATGATTTGGGGACTACATTCATGCTCTCCATATGCGGTGGAGTCAGGTCATGGTACAAGGAGCTTGTGCTGGCGTATATCACCCTCTTGACACCGCTCTCCTTTGCACCCTGCAGCACATTCATGAACCCTCTTACGTTGACATCCATTGCGTAACGGGGATCGTTGTCGAACATGGGTGCACTGCTGCACCCAGCCTCGTGGAAGACATACTCGAACCTGCCTTTCCTGAAAAGCCCGTCCGTTAGCTTCTCATCTCTTAAATCAGTTTTGTAGAACTTCACGTCTAGTCCTTTGAGATTATCCTTCCTTCCCAAGAAAAGATTATCCGCCACTGACACTTCGTGTCCGAGTTCCGCAAGCCTCTTGGCGATATTGCTGCCAATGAAACCTGCTCCTCCGGTTACAAGTATCCTACTCATAGAATCACTTTTATAATTCGCAGTTAAGTTATTAAAACTTTCAAGTAGAAGTGTAAGTCTTATTAAACTTTTATTACGCAATAGTAGACACTCAGCGTGAATTCTATGGAAATTCCTAATATCTATAAATTCAAAAACTACAAACTTCTGATAATCATACCGACACTGCTCATCCTGGTGTCCCTATATTTCATACCCAAGATTCCCACAGGCTTGGACCTGCGCGGGGGGACACTGCTGACAATAAGCACAAACAGTTCATTTGATGAAAATGCGCTTCAGGACTCACTCACGAAAGAGCTTGGGGTGCGTGATGTGTCCATAAGCAACGTACAAGGTCCTCTTGGAAGAACAGTCGAGATAGAAATAGAGCAGAATGAAAGAATAGCCGCAGGAGAGAAAGATATGCGGGGCTTCTATGCAAGCGTTGAGACGGTCAATGGGCTGGAGTATGACATATCGCGTTTCACTGCAGATTTGGAAAGAGCCAACATCACCCAGGCCGAGAAGGATGACGACCAGAAGAGTTTGAATGACGCGCAGGCAAAACTCCCCGCATCGCAGAAGGAGATGTACTCCCTGGCAGATTCCGTAATTGCCGATTACGAGTTCTTTGTCGGAAAGGTTGACAGGAGCAATGCAACCGATACGACGACTTTGGAGAGCCTGCTCGCAAATACCTCCATAAATGCCAAGCAGAAATACCAGGACAAGATACTCTCAGTTATAACATCTCACATGACGGTTGAGCAGTTCAGCCTGCAGGATGTGAGCCCATCGCTCAGCGAGTTCTTCGTAAGCAAAACACAGGAGGTGGTGATCTATTCGTTTGTGCTCGCAGCCATAGTCGTCGTGATTATTTTCCGCTCCTTCATTCCATCCGTAGCTGTCATAGCAGGTGCGCTGACTGATATAATAATAGCCCTGGGGGGGATGGGTCTTTTCCAGATACCCCTGAGTCTTCAATCAATAGCAGCGCTTCTGATGCTTATAGGATTCTCGCTTGATACAGACATACTTCTGACAACAAGAGTAATGAGGAGGACAGAGGGCACCCCCCATGAAAGGGCATATGACGCAATGAAGACGGGAGTGATGATGGCGCTTGTGTCAATAATCGGCTTCTCTGTCCTGTTTATGCTTTCACTAGCCACGCAGATATCCACGTATTACCAAATATCCGCGGTTGCCATCTGCGGGCTTGTCGGGGATATATTCGCAACATGGTGCACCAACGCCGTGATAATTCTATGGCATGTTGAAAGGACTACCAAAGGTGCTAAAAAATGAAATACAAAGCGCTCCTAAGAGAGCCGAGAATAATTGTCCTGCTTGCCGTCATTGCTATAGCATGCATACTCGTAATCAACTTTGGGTTACACTTCGGGCTGGAGTTTGAGGGTGGAATCAGGATACCCATCTCACTTGAAAAGTCAGTCAACCCGCTCGTCATGAACGATATAATAAACACAATAAAGCTCAGGGTGACGAAATACGGCATGTCGCAGGTGAATGTGAAGGGGATAGGCAACTCCGAGGTATACGTAGAGCTTCCGCACGGGGATGCCCGCCAGCTTGATGAAATCGAGAACATACTCAAACAGCAGGGAAAGTTCGAGGGCATAGTTGACGGCAAAGTCGCGGTAACAGGGGCAGACATGATGCCCGGAAGCATACAGGAGAGCCAGCCAACCACGCAGGGAAACGATGTAAAATGGGCGGTATCGTTTGCAATAAACCAGGATGCTGCCAGAAGGTTTGCAATAGTTGTCTACGGAAAAGCCAACTACCCAGTCTACATGTTCCTCGACAGGTATGAGGATTCAATAGTCGTTATCAAGAGGAGCGACCTACTCTCCACCAATACAAGCATCAGTGAGTCTGAGGCTGTTAGACTTCTAGAGAAGGCAGGGATGAAGGAAAACGACTCGATAAAAGTATTCATAGAGGATGATTTCTCCTTGATAAACCAGACAATTGCATCTTTGAATTCAACAAAGAAGATAGCCATACTATCCCAGGCTGCAGACCCCTCGGTTGTGAAGGCGCTGCAGTCGATGAACTACCAAGTGATAAACAAAACCCCTGATGAGATGAAGCCCAATTTCTATGTCGCAGGTGACGAGGGAGTGAAGCTGAACGGCTGGGGTGCCATAAACCTGCTCTCTGCGCCAGTCCTAAGTACGGATATAACCCAAGGCAGAGTGAACCAATTCTATGAAGTAAACGGATTTGCTCCAAGCGCTCTGAGCTTTGACAAGAAGCAGGCTGCCGCCATTCAAGAGTCCAAGAAGCTCAAGAGCATACTGACCGGAGGAGCCCTGCCTGTCAGGATAATGCTGGGCACTCCCACAACCATACCCGCCCCTCTTGGCGAGGAATTCCTTAAATACAGTGCAATCGGTGCTCTTGCTTCTGCATCAGCTGTTTCCTTCATAATATTCCTACGTTATAAAAAGCTGAGTATAGTCCTGCCGATAATCGCCACAATCCTGCTTGAGATGAGCCTTACGCTTTCTGTTGTTGGAACCGTGCTTGGCACAATTGACCTGGGTGTCATGGCAGGTGTTATAGGTGCAACCGGCGCTGGAGTCAACGACCAGATAATCATAACAGACGAGATGCTTGGCGGAAGGAAGGAGGGAGAGAAAGAGGAGCGCCAGATAAAGGCGAGCATAGCAAGGGCGTTCTTCATAGTCCTGACAGTCGCGTCCATATCCATAGTTGCCATGATCCCCCTCCTCTTCTCGGGGCTTGTCGAGATAATGGGTTACGCGCTCTCTGTTATAATTGAAGTAATAATAGGTGTTACAATAACAAGGCCAGCTTTCGGAGCATTCATGGAGAAGATGTTCGAAAAGTAGCTATTCAATCAAAGTTCCAGCATCGCCTTTCATGGCATCCTCCAAATATCTGGGGCTTGTGATTATGGTCTTTCCTCCTTTTAGAGCGAAGTCTATTGCAGCCTGGACCTTCGGCCCCATGCTGCCAGGGGCGAAATGGCCCTCCTTCAGATATCTGGCTGCATCCTCCGGTGTTGTCTTCCTAAGCTCCATCTCGCATCCCCTTCCCTTCCGGTAGTTCAGGAAGACTGCCTTGATGTCTGTCAGTATGATGAGCATATCCGCCTTGACATCCTCAGCCAACACAGCAGCGGCTAAATCTTTGTCTATGACCGCCTCCACTCCCCGGAATATGTTTCTCTTTTTGACAACCGGTATGCCGCCACCACCTGACGCTATGACAATCACGCCGCCCTTGATCATCCTCCTTATAGCATCCTTCTCAACAATCTCCTTTGGCCTTGGCGATGGCACCACCCTCCTGTATCCCCTTCCTGCATCCTCCTTGAAGAGAGAGCCGGTCTGCCTGCTGAGCCTCCCAGCTTCCCGCTTCGAGTAGAACGGGCCTATGGGCTTTGTTGGGTTCCTGAAAGCCTCATCCCTCTCGTCAACCCGCACCTGTGTGACAATAGTTGCAACAGGCCTCTTAATCCCCCTTCTAATAAGCTCTGCTCTCAGGGCTCTCTGAAGCATGTAGCCTATCTCGCCCTGGCTCTCTGCAACGCACACGTCAAGCGGCATTGCGGGGACTTCCTCCCTCCCCTTCTCCTGCTGTATGAGTATGCTGCCAACCTGCGGGCCGTTTCCGTGGGTAATTATAACTCTATATCCCCTTTCAATAAGTCCTGCAATGCGCTTGGCTGTCCTCTTGGCATTCTCAAGCTGGGCATCAAAAGTCCCGCTCTCCCCTTTCCTCAAGAGCATGTTGCCTCCGAGAGCGATAACAAGAGTCTTCATCATGGTTATTAAAATGCTGATTATTAAATATTTGATGGGAGAGAATGATAAAAGCAATTATATTCGACTTTGACGGGGTTATAGCTCACAGCGAGCCAATCCACAGGAAATCCTTCAACATGACTCTCAAACAGCTTGGCATAACCATACCGCAGAAGCTATACTGGGAAAAGTATGTCGGGCTTGGTTCCCTGAGCATAATGGAGGATATCTTCAGAACCCATGGCATAAGAAGGAGCGCCAGGTTCTGGGTGAGGAAGAGGATGAAGGTTTTCAGGGAGCTCGTGAAGAAGGAAGGCGTAAAGCCTGTCAAAGGGTTCATGAAATTCAACAGGCTTCTTGACAAGATAGGAATGAAGAAGATAATTGCCTCAGGCGGGTACAGAAAGAACGTTCTGATAATGCTGAAGTGCCTCAAGCTAGACAAGGAGTTCCAGTTCATCTCAAGGGAGGATGTCAAGAAAAGGAAGCCGGACCCTGAGGCCTTGCTGCTTGCTGCAAAGAAGTTGGGGGTGAAGCCCTCGGAATGCCTGGTTTTTGAGGACTCTCCTTATGGAATTGAAGCAGCTAGAAGGGCAGGTATGAAATGCGTTGCTCTCACAACTTCCCTTGACAGAAGCTATTTTGAAAAAAGCTGCGTTGTAGTAAAAGATTTCAGAGAGATAAATTTGAACTTTCTGAAAAGCCTTGGGTGGATAGATTGAGAGTTATAGCTAGAGGGAGTACTTTCAACTGCAGGAATATTTGGCTTGAGGGAAAGAATCTGCGATTTATAGACCAGACCCAACTACCCTTCAAGTTTTCAATTTTCACCTCAAAGGATCATAGACAAACCGCACGCGCAATCAAGGGGATGAAGGTGAGGGGGGCTCCGGCCATAGGAATTGCCGCAGCATATGGATTGGCTCAGGCAGCTCTTGAATTTGAAGGAGGGAACCTCAGTTCCTTCATCAACCACATCAAAAAAGCTTCTATGGTTCTGAAGGCAACAAGGCCGACTGCTGTTGATTTGTTCAACAACGTTAATGAAATTTTAAAAATTCTAGAAGAGGGGAGAAGCGTCAGGGAATGCAAGGAGCTTATACTGCGCAAGGCAGAACTTCTTGCTGAGGAGAATGCAGAGGCATGCAAGAAGATTGGGGAGAACGGAGAGAGGTTGATAAAAAATAACTCCTCCATCCTGACGCACTGCAATGCTGGTGCGCTTGCCTGCGTTGATTATGGAACCGCATTGGCTCCGATGAGACTTGCCCATTCCAGAGGCAAAAAAATTCTTGTTTTTGTCGATGAGACCAGACCCCGCTTGCAGGGAGCGTTAACCG
>Ga0315279_10000189_pt1 | contig 134035 bp, 96 predicted proteins | sample YL17G06_20_MG_FD_203694 | JGI IMG/M metagenome (GOLD analysis project Ga0315279, IMG submission 203694) | Sediment microbial communities from Yellowstone Lake, YNP, Wyoming, USA - YL17G06_20 | ecosystem: Environmental > Aquatic > Freshwater > Lake > Sediment | place: USA: Wyoming | collected... | reverse complement strand
CGCTTTTGGGCGAGACTCTTGCAAGCGGCTACGGGAATCCGCAAAAAGCGCGGATTCCCACGGACGCGGCATTTTCCATCAGGCCATTTCCCAAGTTGTTTTTACCCACAAATTTCGCTGAAGACCCCAACATTCTTTACGCTGCGACCTGGCAGCGCATGCGCCGCAAATGGAACGACCCGCGTGTTGATCCCGATTACAGCGAAAGTGCGGTGTACAAATCGACGGATGCCGGCAATACCTGGAAGCCGATCGTTAACGGCATGCCGGACGGCAAATTCCGCGGCCGCACCGGCATCGACGTATCAAGGTCGAACCCGAACGTGCTCTATGCGTTTATCGACAACTACGAGATCGTGCCCGGCTCCGGCGGCGGCACCGACGCCTACGGACGCCCCGTTCCCGGCAGAATCAAAGGCTCGCAGGTTTACCGCTCCGACAACAAGGGCGATTCCTGGACGCTGGTTAGCCCTGAAGCATTCGGCCGATCCGGCTCGACTTACGGCTGGGTGTTCGGCCAGATCCGCGTCGATCCGGCCGACGAGAACACCATTTACGTCATGGGTCTTGGTCTGAATGTATCCAACGATGCCGGCAAGACATTCCGTCAGATCGGCGGCATGCACGGCGATCATCACGCATTATGGATCGACCCCGACAATCCGAACCTCCTTGTCAACGGCAATGACGGCGGCATGTATGTCTCCTATGACAAGGGTAAAACGTGGCGCAACTTTGCGAATCAGATCAATGTGTGCCAGTTCTTCAATGTTGCCTACGATATGGGATCGCCCTTCAAAGTGTACGGTTCGATGCAGGACCACGGCAGCTACCGCGGCGAGGTTGTTATCAACCGTCCGGTACAGCCCGGAGGGGGCCGCGGAGGCGCAGGTGGCGGCGGTGGTGGCGGAGGCGGGGGCAGAGGCGGCGCGCCGCCTGCAGCCGGTCAGCCGACGGCGACCACATTCCGCGCGGTTGCGTTTCAGGGCGCCCCGGGTGGCGAAGGCTCCAGCCATGCGATCGAACCGACCGATCCGAACATCGTGTATTCCGCTGGATTTTACGGCAGTATCAGCCGAACCGAATATTCCGAGACCGGCCAGCGGAACATTCGCCTACTGCCCAACCCCGAGCCGGGTGAGCCGCCCCTCCGAGGCCAGTGGGTTGCTCCCTTCATCATTTCGCCGCACGACCCGCACGTGCTATATCACGGCATGCAGTACCTTTTCCGCTCGATGTTCCGCGGCGACAGCTTCGAGCGCATCAGCCCCGATCTGACCGCCTTCACCCTCTCGGAAGCGGGCGATATCCCGTATCACGTGCTCACGGCCATCTCCGAATCCCCGCGCCGCTTCGGTTTAATTTACGTCGGCGCGGATGATGGCAAAGTGCACGTCACCAGAGACGGCGGCAAGACGTGGGAAGAAATCCGCGGCGTTGCACTGGGGAAGTGGGCGTCGAAATTCACCGCGTCGCAGTACGCCGAGGGCACGGTCTATCTTGCCCAGCATGGGCGGTACGATGACGATTTCACGCCGTATCTCTGGAAGTCGACCGACTATGGCAAGACCTGGCAGGATATTTCGCGCGGCATCCCGGCCGGACCGATTAACGCGATCCGCGAAGACCCGACGAGCGCCGACATTCTTTACGCCAGCACCGACTTCGGCGTCTACGTGACGACCGACGGCGCGAAGACCTGGAACGTTCTCGGCGGCAACCTGCCGAGCGTATTCGGGATTGATATGATTGTTCATCCGCGCGAGAACGTCGCCGTCGTTGCCACCCACGGCCGCGGCATGTGGGTGATCGACGTCGCGCCTGTCCAGCGGCGGCGGTAGTACGCGACGAGTATTGTTGTTTTTCGCTTGTATGCTACTGGGAAGAGGCGCGGCCGCTGTCGCGCCTTTCCCCGGACGAGGTGCCACCGATTGCCTAGTGCCTGCCGGGTTTGCCGTCGACGATGCGCCAGAGTCCAAGCGGATTGGCCTCCTTCAGCTCGTCCGGAAGCGCCGCATCGGGGAAATCCTGATAGCACACCGAGCGGGCAAACCTCGACATCGCCCTTCCGCCGACCGATGTGGACCGGCCATCGGATGTTGCGGGATACGGTCCGCCGTGCACCATAGCGTGACAGACCTCTACGCCGGTCGGGAACCCGTTGAAGATCAGGCGGCCCACTTTCGTTTCGAGAGTCGCGATCAGATCGCGGTTTGCCACCAGGTCGGCTTCCGTCCCATGAACGGTCGCGGTGAGCTGCCCTTCCAGTGCACGCGCCGCGGCAAGCATTTCATCGCGATTTCCGCACTCGATCACAAGGGTTGACGGACCGAAGATTTCTTCCATCAGGCTGTCGTCGGCAAGGAACGTTCGCGCTGAGGCTCGGAACAAAGCCGCGCCCCCAGCGCAGGACTTCCCGGCAGTGTCGACGCGCACCAATACACTCACGCCTCCGGTCCGCGCCAGGCGCTCGACCCCCTGTCGGTAGTTCCGGCAGATGGCTGCGGTCAGCATCGGGCCTTGCGCCGTGCCCGCCATAAGCTCGGCAAGCTTTTGAAGAAACCTCTCTGTGGTCGCGCCGCTTTGAGCGAAGACAAGCCCCGGGTTCGTGCAGAACTGGCCCACGCCGAGAGTGACCGCCGTATGAAGGCCGCCGGCGATTTCCTGGCTGCGCTGTTGCATGGCGCCAGGCAAGATGAAAATGGGATTGACACTGCTCATTTCCGCATGGACGGGAATCGGTTCCGGCCGCCCGGCGGCCAGATCCATCAGGGCGCGGCCTGCGCGGCGCGAGCCGGTGAAGCCCACGGCTTTCACCAAAGGATGCTTGACGAGCGCAGTTCCCACTTCGATCCCGCTGTCGAAGAGGAGCGAAAAGACGCCCTCGGGCAGACCCGCGTCACGGACCACCTGTTGCACAACGATCCCGACGATCTCGCTCGTGCCCGGATGTGCCGGATGAGCTTTAACAATGACCGGGTTTCCTGCCGCCAGCGCCGACGCGGTATCGCCGCCCGCGACAGAGAAGGCCAGCGGAAAGTTGCTCGTGCCGAAAACGGCGACCGGTCCCAGCGGCCGCATCACCGAGCGGACATCGGGTTTCGGCGCCGGCTTGCGCCGAGCGTCGCCATGGTCAATGCGCGCATCAGCCCACGTGCCTTCCTGTGCGATATCGGCGTGGAGACGCAACTGAAAGCAGGTCCGAGCCAACTCGGATTGCAGGCGCGGAACGGGGAGCGCGGTTTCCAGGCTTGCGCGTTCTGTTATTGCTGCAGATGCCTCCTCGAGTTTGGCGGCGACGCTGCGAAGCAACTCCGCCCGTTGTTTCCCCGGGAGCCGACCGTAGATTTCGAAAGCCTGCGACGCCAGTTGCGCCGCCCGATTCACGTCCCCAGCCGTGGCGCCAAAGAAGTCCGGCTCCAGTTCTCGACCCGCTGCCGGATTGAAAGCGCGAAACTTGTTCGCCCCGGCCTGAGCGCGGCTGAAACCAAGGATCGAAGTTCCGTACAGGTTCACTGTTTCTCCTCCTATCCTTCCTTCATAGGTTCGGCCTGGTGGCCAGGGCCGCTCGAATCTTGGCTCTGGCATCTTCGAGTTCCGCGCCAACCAGTTCGAGCCTCGGCGGCCGCACGCGCGCACTGCCCCATGCCGACTTCCTGCTGCACGAGTTTGATCGTCTGGACGAACTTGATGACTGTGTCCATGCGCAACAGCGGCAGGAACCATCATGGTAGAACATATCTCATTTCAGTCAATGGCGATCGGATTAAAGGAATCACCCGCCAGATCTGAAAGAACTGGGTTGTGGTAGGACGGCAGTTGACGACCGTTCCCGCCGCGATCCGATTCTTTTTCGCAAGGATCTTAAGGAGGGTTCTATTGCAATCGAAGTGAGACCGTTCTATTTTTCCTCCAATATGCAATACTCAATCTGGACGGCTCCAAGAACGAGGCCAAGAAGATGAATCTCCTGAAAACCTGGCTGCTGCGCTGGGGACCGGCGGTGGCAATGATGGCCCTGATTTTTGCTGCTTCCGGCACGCCCGGGGATGAACTGCCCAAGTTCGGGGTGTGGGACATTTTTGCGAAAAAGGGCAGTCACATAATCGGTTATGCGCTGCTGGCCGTCTCCTACCTGCGCGGTCTGACCGGCGGCAGGAGCGTCAATCGACGAATGTTGCTCCTGGCGATCATCCTCTCGGGACTATATGCCGCAAGCGATGAGTTCCATCAGTCATTCACGCCGGGGCGCACACCCTCTCCGGCTGACGTTGGCATCGACACGATCGGAGCAGCCTTGGGTGCGGGCACATGGAGATGGCTCAAGACCTTTCTGGCCGTCTGACTTCCGGTCTGATTCTTCGCTTTTCTTGGCGGTCACGGTTATCATCCGGCAGGTGCTGTCTCATGGTCGCAGGTCTTCTGGTGCTGTTCGCAGGCGGCGCGGGAGCCGTTTATTTTGAGCGGAGATGACTTCATGGCAACCGTATGGATGGTGTTTATCGGCACAGCTATCCTGCTTGCGGCGGGTGGTTGCGCCGCTGTGCGCCAAAAGGGTTCCCATGGTCCCGTTTTCCGCAGGATAGCCCTGTTTCTGTTCCTGATGGCAGCGGGTACTGCAGCATTCCCTTCGTTGCTAGCCCTTCTGGGACCAGTAGTCTGGACCGGCGCGTACATTGCGTTTGTGGTCATGATCACCGTGGTGATGACGAGGTCCGCCGTGCTGAAGACTCGGCGCCTGGCGGCCGCGGGGTCACAAACGACTGGGCTGGGAACTGCCGTGCATTAGATTCGGAGAAACCCAAGATGTAGCCGCTGGCGTGATCTTCTAAGGGAAAGCTCGCGGGCAGCGCCCCCGCGGTTGTGAACCGGACGAAAAAATGGTTGACGGCCGCTAACGGAGATGTGACGGTTCAGGTGATCTGGCTGTCTCAGCAATAGGTTAGCTCCGATGCCGGCGGCTCTCGCCTGTCAAGCTGGGATCGAGGACCAGTCGAGCTTGCCGGTGGCCGGGCTGGCAACCACCTTGCGGAAGACTTCCTTTGACCATTTGAGCACGCCGTCCACCATGAGCAGGTCATGGCGGATCGAGATCCCGAACAGGTCCTGATTCATGACCAGGTACGGCAGTATCACCTGAAAGTCGGCCTGCTTGAACGGAACGAAGGTTGCGCCGGTGAGCTGCGATTCGCTCACCGTCTTATAAGGGTCGTTGAGGTAACAGGCGCCGCCCGAAGCGAGCGAGAAGAGATTGTTGCCGGGATACTTGGTCTCCAGGCCAATGATCTCGCCGCGCTCGTCGAAGGCCAGACCATTGATGATGACGAATCCGCCGCCCAGTTGCTCCCCCGCCATGAAACTCTCCGCGCAGTAATCCAGGCAGGTCCCGTTGATGACGGCACGGATGCTGCCGACTGCGTTGATGAGCGGCCTGCCTGCGGCCGAGCCCATCACATAGGCTTCGCCCCCCTTGGCGCCGTAAAGGAACGTTTGCCCTACGTCGCCGAAGATGACGACGCGGCCTGATTTGAGGATTTGCCCGACCTGGTCCTGTGCGCTGCCATGGACATAAACCTGCGCTCCATCTATTCCGGAGCCGAGATAGTCGCCGCTTGATCCGTAGATATCGATCCGCACGTCCCCCGTTCGCGGACCCAAGCCGCAGGCGAGGAAGCGGTCCCCCCGCGCTCGATAGACGATCAGTCGCCTCCACCCCTTGCGGTGGGCTTCCACCAGCAAGCGCGAAACGCTCTCCTTCCCTTCAGCAGGAAAGCCGCGCGCGTCTACAATCAGAGACGCCTCACTGCCGGGTGCGGCCGGCATCGGCAGGACCCATGCGGAGTGCCGGTCCAGCCGTACGGCGCCTGTTCCGTCCTGGCATCCCGGCCCGGGCAGGGCGTCGAGCAAGCGACGGATCGCGTCATCGACGGCCGCAAGAAGAACCGACCGTCTCTCGGTTCCCGGATGCCAGCGACGGTCGCGCAGGAAGCTAACAGAGCCGAGCGCGGTTCTCCAACCCGATTCGGCGGCGAGCTGTTCCACACCCTCACGGAAGGTCTGAAAGTCAGCCCGCTGCAAATCCTTTCGCAGTGCGGCCGCAGCCCTTTCTTCCTCAGGTCCGAAGCACAGATGCGGACCTGGCTCCGAACTCTCGATCTCTGACAACTCTTCCTTCCACTCCTCCTCATGTTTGGGTAGGGATATGCTGGAGCCAAAATCTGTTGCGATATCCGCGTTCTGCAGCGCCTCGCCTGCGCCCTCGCCGGCAGTCAGGACCGTCAGCCTTTCCGGTCCGGACAGGAAGGAGCGGCTGAGCTTCGGCGTCTCCTTCGTGTCCTTGATAGACGGCCCGACCGTTCGCACGGTGATCTCGTTTCCGAACTTGTCCCGCACATCGATCACGTTTTTCCCGTTTTCTTGCTTCAACGTGTAGATGAACGCGCCCCCGTCGGTGCAACTGCCGCCGCGCGCATTCCAATACCGGTCAGCCACGGGCGGGACGGTTTTGTCGTCGGCTGCCACTTGCTCGAAGAAGGCATCGATCGCCTGCTTCTCGGAGGCGATCGCGCCATAGCTCTTCTCTCCTACCTGCAGCGCAAAGACCTGAGGCCGAAGCATCGAGACGTCCGTGATACCGATCAGCTGGGGCGCCCCCGTGCCCGGCTCCGTCCTGGTTACGATGAAGAACCACGGGCCATCCGGCGATCCATGCATGTGGGCCGTCTGGATCGCGCGGTAGATGCGCTGGCGCCGCTTGCTCAGCCGCTCGAAGTCTCCCTCCGGGGTTGGACCCAGGGCCTCGATTACAAACTCGAGCGGATAGCCCAGGACACGCGCGTAAAGATCGAAGAGGAGCACAGAGACCTCAGTGTCGGTAACGAACAAAGGCATGATGCCGCGCTGTCGCAGATACTCGGTGACGGCGTAGTAATTGGCAAAATCGCCGTTGTGCACCAGCGCCTCGTGCAGCCCCGCAAACGGATGCGCGCCGCCCGGGTGCCAGACTCGGCCGCGCGTCGGGTAGCGCTGATGACCGATCCAAACGTTGGCCTTAAGTTCCCCCAGCCGGTAGAAACGTGAAACCTGCTCTGCGTAACCGACCGCCTTGAGGATCATGAGGTCCCGGCCGTGCGAAAGCACGAAGGCCCTCGGAGGCTGCGATTTCGCGTAGTATTTGTAATTCAGCCGGAAGCTGTTCTGGTATACGAACTCGTCCTCGGCGGCTGCTTCGTCCTGGATCCCGGTGGAATCGGCGAAGGCTTCGAGCGCTGAGCGCTGCACGCGCGCGAAGTAGCGCCACACCGCCGGCGGCCGGACCTCGAGACCGACCTCGCGGTGGTCGTCGAGGTTTTGCTGCTTCTCGGCGTGCGTGATATCGAATTTGTCGAGAAGGAACTCCTGCTCGACTTCCCGACGCACAGCCTCGTCCAGGTATGCGATGTGGATCGCGTAGTGGTTCCTGTATTCCCCGAAAAGCCCCGCGGCGGCCACGCCGCCACCCTTGCCGTTGCCCCGGTTCCGCATCTGCTCGCAGGACCGAATGATGTAGCGGCCTTCCAGGGGTTCAGTGCCGATGATGCCGATGACACCGCAGCCTCCCTCCAGCGTGCGCCGCTCGGAGAGCGGCATCCCGGAGATGAGCTGCATACGCGAACGAATGATTGCGGCGGCATCTCGCATTAGCTCTATTGCTCCCTGAAATTCGGTGACAGTCACCTTATTTCCTGAAGCATCGTGTGCTTCCCAGATTTATTCTGGAAATAAGGTGACTGTCACCGAATTTCCTCGAGGAGGTCGCGGCGGCCTCGCAGTTCGGTTATGCTGTGCATCCCCAGGCCGCGCAGCCGACTCTCCATGTAACCGGCCCAGCTCTTGTACAAGTTTACGATCCGGTCCCGGACCCATTCAGCCGTCAGTTGGGGAGCGAGTCCAGGATCGGTTGTGGCGATTCCGATGGGGCAGCCTCGGTCGCGTTCGCAGTTGCCGCAGCGTACGCAGTCGATGGCCACGAGCTCTGCGGTGCCGATCACGACGCCGTCCGCTCCGAGCGCGATGGACTTGAGCACATCTTCCGGCGTCCGGATGCCGCCGCTCACCATGAGAACGACCTCATCCCGGATTCCCTCGCTGACCAGAAAGTCGTGCACCTGAGCTGCAGCGTATTCGATCGGCTGGGCAATGTTCTTTTTCGCGATGTCGGGTGCCGCGCCGGTGCCGCCATAGGCGCCATCGAGGTGGATGATATTGGCACCGGCGTAGTAGCTCCCCACCGCCACCATGTCGACATCCGCCGGCGTGGAGACCTTGACGGACACGAGCAGGGATGGATGGATCGCACGCAGCCAATCGACATGCTTCTTGTGGTCCTCCACCGAATAGACGCTATGGAACGGGAAGGGCGAAAAAAGGCCCGTCCTCGGTACCGCCTCGCGCATGGCGGCCACTTGCGGAGTGTTCTTCTCCGCGAGCAGGTGCCCGCCCAGCCCCGGTTTGGCTCCCTGCGCGTACTTGAGCTCGACGAGCCTCGCGCGCTGGATCGTCTCCTCCCGGACACCGAACAGTCCGGTCGCGACCTGGGTGATGACGTGATCGGCGTAGGGAGTGAGTTCATCGGGGTAGCCGCCTTCGCCCGTGGAGGAGAACGTGCCAATCCGCTGCGCGGCCATTGCCCGGCCCAACATGACCTGCAGCGATACGGAACCGAAGGACATGCCGCCGCCGTAAATCGGAATCGGGATTGTGATGCGTGGCCCTTCGGGCCGCCGGTTGAGCGGGATGGAAAGATCCACGGTCCCGCCGGCCACGCCGGCGCTGATCGGCCCAGCCAACCTCATGGCGTCAAAGCCGCCTCGCGAGGCGCCCATCTGCTCCACGTCCGCCTGCAGCGGAGGTTCCCCTGTGCGTGCTTGCTTCCAGGTTGCGCGCAGCAAAGTGGCGGTCCACCGGCAGTCGCCGAGCACCTTGTCTACCGGGTCATACTCGATACGAAGCGCCTGCCAGGGGCAGACGTTCACGCAGCACCAGTCGTTCTTCAGACAGTCGCTCCCGATGCAGCGGCCGTGAACAGGTTCGTCCAGTGAGGTCTTCCCCTCGATCCGGCGGTGCACGTGGTAACGGCAGCTGTCGGCGCAGATGCCGCAGTCGGTGCAAAGTGCGCGATCTACGATAATCCGATGGAAACCGATGCGAAAGGGGAAGCGTGCGGCTGCGGCAGTCGGAAACTCCCGCCAATCCGTGCCCCGCTTTTCGATCGATGCGGCCGTCGCGGGCTTTCCCACCTGCGTTGCTCGACTGAGGCGCTCGAGGAAATCCTTGCGCGCCGAGTCTGCGAAGATGGCCCGGCCGGTCTCGCCCCGGAGCCGTCGCACGTCGCGCATTCCCATGGCCCCGAGCACTTCGAGAAGCTGGTCCCGCCAGGAAAGCATGAGATTGATGACGCGCGCGGCGCCCCAACGCGGGTCCGATGACTCGATGCCGCGCGGGCACGGCTCCCCCTTGCCGCATTGGCCGCAGACCGTGCACTCCATGGCGATGAGAAGCGGAATATCCACCACCACTGCGTCCGCGCCCAGGATGATGGTCTTAGGCACGTGTTCTGCCGCGGCCACGCCTCCCGACGCGAGCAGCGTGAGGCGGTCGCGCACACCCCGCTCGACGAGCAGGCGGTGGGAATCCCTCAAGCAGTCCAGCAGCCGGCTCCCGTCTTCCCCCCGCCCGTGCATGTCGGCACTCAGATGGATAGCCTCGGCCCCATGCTCGTAAAGCTGAAGAATCTCGCCTTCCACTCCGTGCCGGGCCGGGACCCGCAGAATGGTGAGCAGATGCGGATTGATCCGGTGGGCCTCGCCTATTGCTGCAATTGTATTGCCGTTCGGCTCGATCTCGATCATTGTGGCCCATTCCAGGATTTCGCGCCGCGCCTCGATCTCGCTCGGATTCAACCGAACCAGCAGATGGTTGAAGTACTCGAGATAGCGCTCCGGGCTCTGATCCGCGCGCAGGGTGAGATAGGTGTTCAATCGGCTTGCTGCCAGAGCCAGGGAAGAAACAACACTGCCGCCCGGAGTGAAAGGGAGCGACCCGAATAGAATCGGGATCGGGATCTCCCGGCTCGGCGGAATGAGCGACTTCAAGTTCCACTGGGCGTCGAACTGCATGCCGCACAGGTCGCTCACTGTGCGGCCCAGGTGCACTGTGGTGGAAATGTGCTCGCGGCCGTGAATCCCGTCGCGCGTTGGCCGGACGATCTCAGACATGTCGGTCCAAATGTTGTCGTAGCCTTCCCCGTCGAACGGACCGCCGTAGCCTGCGCCGCTCACCGGGATCTTGCCGGCCGAGGCCTGTTCCTGGAGTGAGCAGATGATGGCAGGCGTGTAGGTCCGGTCGCCCAAAGCCAGGTATTCCGCGCACGGATGCATGCTCAGTGCTGCGCGCGGGCAGAACAAGACACAGGCGAAGCAATTCCGGCAGCACGCCGACTTGGCATCCGCCATCTTGCGCAGATCCGTCGCGGAGCGTTCGTGACAGCCGTAAATACAAGCGGAGATGCACGCGCCACAGTTCATGCAGCGGTCGCTGCGCTCGATCCGGTGCGGGCGCAGGATCGGATGGCGCGGCGGAGCAGGGCGCGGCTCCAGGCGTATTTCGTTCATGCGCGCACCTCCATCATTTTCTGGACATCGCGCAAATCAGGGGCGGTTTCTTCGGGCGACCAGTCCGGAAGATCAAGCCCAAAGGTGATTCGGATCAGTCTGCGGTCGGCATCCAGCCGCTCGACGAATCTCTGAATCAACTCCAGCGGGTACCCGTGCCGTTTCTCGATCCAGCGCTCCAGGATCTCGTAGCAGCTACGAAGCGGGAGCCGGGTTTGGCAAACCTCTTCGCACAGGCCGCAGTGCAGGCACTGGAATGGGCTCCATCCTTCGCCAGCCGTGATTTCCCCGCCGCTCAACAAAGACTCAGCCATCCTTAGCTTGGACCGGCCGGTAACCAGTTCGTCGCCGGTCAAGAGATACGCAGGACAGGCCGACACACATGACCCACAATAGGTGCAGCGCAAACAGGTCTCTGCCAGAAGTCGATGCCCGTCTTCCTCCTCCGGCGACGGAACCTGCCAGCGATACTTGAGGGAGCGCGAACTGATTCTGGCTGCGGCACCGACAAAGGGCGAGAACAAGGAGGCCACCCGGAGGGCCATACCAAAAACCGCAGGACGGAAGAGCAAGCCAGGGACGTTGAAGAACCGGGTTCGAACCCCGAAGAATTTCCTGGGATTAAGCAAGTGGTCAGGATCCACCTCCTGCTTTCGGAGCAGCAACCTGCGCCGCTCCTCGGAGGAAAAGGAACCGGCAATAAAGGGCGCATTCCAAATGCCCAGGCCGTATGCACGGCCGCGCATACGCACGCCGAGGTGGGAAAGGATCTGAACGAGGAGCAGGCTGAGGATGTAATTCCATCGCCGAGTCGGGTCGCAGGGGAAAGACACAATGACCACGCAGGCCTCGGTGCTCTCGTGGTGGCGCGAAACCGTGACCTCGATCGCTGGGTTGACCGCGAAGCGGGCTGCCAGCCTGCGCGCACGCTGGATGAAGGCTGGAACGGATTTCCTGGGGAGCACCACTTCGCTTGCCAGCAGACCCGCCCCCAGGCGTTGGGCCTTCAAAGGAAAGAAGCGTTCCGCCCACAGGTAGTGGGCCGCCGGGCCGTTGCTGGGGGAAGCCAGTGAGCCGGATTTCGCAGCGTCCAGAAACTTCCTCTCGAAGTCTGCGCTGTCGAAGTGAAGCAGGATCGCGTCTCGCTCCTCGACAATGGACTGCCCGAGGGCCGTCCGGTCGCGGAACAGCCGGTTCTCCTCGGCCATGCGTTCTCTGTTGTAGAACGCAACATGGGAAGGCCGGTGCCCGCCCGCGATCAACTGGTCCACAAAAGCAAATGCCGCCCGCACATCATCAAAGTAAGCGAGCTTTGGTCTGCTCAGGTCGGGTTTGGGCCGGATGCGCAGGGTGAGTTCGGTAAAGACCCCCAGTTGCCCCTCGGTGCCGAGGAAGTCCCGCAGACCGTCACCTCCACCCTTCAATTCGAGCACTCTTCCATCCATCAACGCGACGCGCGCGGCTGAGATGGCGCTGGAGAAATGACCGTGACCGAAGCCGTCGATCCCGAGCCCGCCCGTGGAGGCCCAGCCGCCGACAGTGGAAAAGCGGCTGGAGGGAGTGGTGACCGGCGCCAGCCCATAGGGTTCGAGGCGGGATGCCAGATCTGCCCAGCGCACACCCGGCTGAACCTGGGCCGTGCGGTTCTCAGGATCGACCGTCAGCACCTCCATCATGGAAGAGAAGTCCATCACGATGCCATTGCGGGTCGGGACAGCCGCTCCAAAGGCGGAGGAGGAGACGCCGCGCAGGCAGACGGACATCCGGCGCTCCCGCGCGAACGCCAACGCGGCCCGGACATCGTCCTCGTGCCTTGGCTGCACTATCACGAGAGGTCGCGTTCGATGCAGTGTCTTTTCCAAAGCGCGGGGAACCCGAGACAGATCGCGGCTGTAGTTCTGACGCTCGAATGCTCCAGTCGCCACCCGGCAGCGATCAGACACCCGTTCTCGCAGTTCCCTTGCCAGAGACTCGATCCTGCGGATCTGTGCGGGAGTGTCCAGATCGGCCAGATGATGCCAGAAGAGGCGAAGACGGCCGCGCGGGGAGCCCAAAAAGACAAACGCCATGGCCCGCAGCGTGCCAGCCAGCCCGAGCTGTGGTCTCTCTTGCGCCAGCAGGCGATCCAGCGTGCGAGGCAATTCCAGGCCATAGAGATCCCGCTGGCGGTAGGCGGAATGCCTGGCCCGTGCGACCCAATAGCCAGACCAACTCACTGCAAGACCCCGATTTCATTCATAACATCAAACAAAATAGGCGCAGAGAACTACGCACGTTTCCCGACAGAATTGGATTTCTCCAGGCTGGAGTTCAGCCGGCCCGAGCGACTCCGTACTTGGCAGGGCGAGCTGCTTTTCTGCGCCGCAAGTCGGCCATCCTGCAATCGGACACGATCCGGGCAACGGCGTCGTCCTTGATACCCCACTGCGCGGGATATGGGGGCCGAAAGACAGGAGACACAAGCGGGAACAGGCTCGCGAATGTGATACTTAGCTGCCGTGTTGAAGATACGCGCCTGTGATCGGAGATGCAATCCTTTTCTGGAATTTCCATCGCCCGGCACAAAAGAACTTAGCTCGCTTCGCTCGCTAAGTTTAGGGGCCAAGGGGCAGAGGAGCAAAGGGGACAAACGCCAAGAAGTTCAACCGGGACAAAGGATGGAAATATCACCTCGGGCCCTTTGCCCCTGGGTCCCTTGGCCCCTTGAAACAACTTGAAAAAGTCTGACGCGAACACACTTACTTTCATCCAGTTGTGTAATTTCCGAAACGTTAAGTCAGCCGTTTCTCAGCTCGCTTCGTCCAGTGGTCCCTTGCGTGCTCCGCTTCTTGCGGCCGGCATGCCAGTCATTTCAGTGAAGAGCCCACCGATGTGCGACGATAATATATGCAGGACGTGTGTCCTGAATAGTATATCTTATGCATCGCAGAGACTTAGCGCTGTGAGCACACAGGTAAAAAAATTCGTTGCAAGGCAGCCGATCCTCAATCGGGAGCAAAGGGTTGTCGGGTACGAGCTCTTCTTCCGTTCAGGGTTGGAGAACTATTTTAGCTGCGATGATCCCGACCGGGCGACCTCGAGCGTGCTGATCGACAGCTTTCTCCTGTTCGGCTTGAAGACGCTGACGGGAGGCAATAAGGCGTACATCAATTTCACTCAGAATTTGCTTGCGCAGCGCTATGCGACACTCCTGCCGAAGGAGCAGGTAGTAGTGGAGATCGTGGAATCGGTTCGTCCCGAGCCTGAGATCCTGTCGACATGCGAAGAGATGAAGGCGGTCGGATACCTGGTCGCCCTTGATGATTTCGTACCCGGAGATGGGCGGGAACCCCTGGTTCCGTTCGCAGACATCATCAAGGTAGATTTTCAGGCGCTGCCCGTAGAGGTCCGAAAGAGCCTCATAAAGACATACTCCAATCGAGAAAGGAGGATGCTGGCGGAGAAAGTCGAAACCCGTGAGGAGTTTCGTGAAGCAGTCAAACTTGGGTACGACTATTTCCAGGGATATTTCTTCTGCAAACCCGAAGTGGTATCCGGCTGGGACATACCCGGCTACAAATTGAACTATCTCTGCCTGCTTCGCGAAGTCCACAAGGAAGATCCGGATTTTGCAGAGGTCGAACGCATCGTCAAGCTGGAGTCGTCTCTCTGCTACAAGCTTCTGCGGTTCCTCAATTCGGTCGCTTTCTATTTCAAGCAGGAGATAAGCTCCATCCGGCATGCGCTGCTGCTGCTCGGAGTGAATGAACTGCGGAAGTGGGTTTCCCTTGTGGCTCTAGCTGGCCTGGGCAGCGACAAGCCGGAAATCCTGGTTGTCAACTCCATCGTTCGGGCGAGATTCTGCGAGAACCTGGCGCCGGTGCTGGGGCTTAAGAACAAGGCCCTCGACTTGTTTCTGCTCGGCCTGCTGTCCCTCATGGATGCAATCCTGGAACGGCCGATGAGCGAGATCTTAAACGAGGTGCCGGTTTCCGAGGATGTCAAGGTGGCTCTTCTTCAGGGCTCCAATACCTTCAGTAGCATCTATGATTTGATGGTGGCCTACGAAAGAGGAGAGTGGCAGAGAGCCATGCAAGTGGCAGCCACGCTCAAAGTGCCTGAGCCGGCAGTTGCCGAGGCTCACCTTGACGCCGTGAGCTGGGGACTAGACATGTTCAAACTCGCATAGGCTGCTCAGCAGGTCCTTGTCTCAACATCCGACTCTCGATTTCTTGCGCCTTCGTGATTCTGGTTCAAGCAATGATGGGTAACTCAGAGAGAGCACGCTTCGGTAACCCGGGATATCTAAGAACCCGTGGCCGCTGACGTTGAACGCGATCACCTTCTGCTCGCCGCTCTCTTTGCACTTGATCGCTTCATCAATCGCACAACAGATGCTATATGCCGACTCCGGAGCCGGCAGCCAACCTTCGGTCTCCATAAAGACCTTTGCGTTTTCGAACACGCGCTTTTCGTCGGCAGGATATGCGACGGTGTCGATAATCCCCTTGTGCCGTAGCAGGCTGATAATGGGTGAGCAACCGTGGTACCGCAGTCCATCGCCTTTGATCGGCTGCATGTCTACCTTATGACCAAGCGTATACATTTTGAGCATCGGGGTTATCTCAGCGTAGTCTGCGAAGTCGTACCTGTACGTTCCCTGCAAGTTCGGCGCAACCTGGCTCTGCGCCGCGATGAACTTGGTTTTCTTTCCTTTCTTCAACACGTCTCCGATGAACGGTAAAGCGAAGCCGCCGAAATTCGAGCCTCCGCCAAGGCACGAGATGATGAGATCAGGATAATCATCAAACAGTTCGAACTGCCTTTGCGTCTCCAGGCCGATGATGGTCTGATGCATCAAGACGTGATTCAGCACCGAGCCGAGGCAATACGTTGCCCTCGGATCCTTTTGTGAATCCTCGAGCCCCTCCGAGATCGCGATGCCAAGCGAGCCGACGTGTTCCGGATTCTTCTCGTACAATGCCTTGCCGACGTTCGTCACCTGGCTGGGGGAAGCGTAGACATCCGCGCCAAGGAGCTTCATGTATGTGAGACGGTCCTTTTTCCAATTGTAGACGCTGCGAACCCAAAAGACAGTGCACTTGAGGCCGCTTACAGCCGCAGCATAAGAGAGTGCCGTGCCCCATTGTCCAGCCCCCGTTTCCGTGGTCACCCGCTCAAATCCTTGCTGCTTTGCGTACCAGCATTGTGCGAGGGCGGTGTTCACCTTGTGGCTGCCCGTCGGGCTGAAGAATTCGCTCTTGTAGTAGAGCCTTGCCGGAGTATCGAGACGTTTTTCGAGATTGGTCGCGCGAAAGAGGGGTCTTGGCCGTCCCGCCTTCGCGTAAAGGTCCAGGATTCCGCCAGGGACGTCGATCCAGCTTTGCTGTGAGAACTCCTGATGCAGGCACTCGGCGATCATCAGATTTGGGAGGTTTTGCATTCGCGAGGGCCCGTCGGCGGGATCTTGTGGCGGAGGGAGGGACTCCGGAAGATCAGGGATAATGTTGTACCATGCATCCGGAATTTCTTCAGACCTCAGGTTCACCATGCTTTTCATGAGCTGTTTCTCCGTAGTTGCTACACGCATCCATCAATGGCGAAGGCTGTCCGAGACCGCGACGGCCCATACTACTAGGTAATGCTCTTTGACTCAACCTCTCCTTGTGCCGTTACCCGGAATTCTCGAAGATCTACGGCACGTGGCTATCTCACCAAATCCTGGGAAATAAGCGGGATTTAACACAATCCCCTCCCTGCCCCTTGCACCGGAGGGGAGGGAGGGGATTATTCTTCCGAGACCACCGGCATCTCCGCCTTCTTGCCGTTGAGCAGAGCGTGCTTATGGGCACTGACGCCGATGCGACCTGCAGCCTTCGATGCGCGGGGCTTGAGAACGGACTCGGGTCACTTATTCCAAAACATGAATGTTCCTCTTGCGGCACATGTCCTTGAGCCGCCAGCCGATCCCGATGATGAAGATGACGGGATACTTCTGCAGAATCGCCGTCTCACGTTGTTTGCGCGGCATGTCAGGATACATATCGAGAATATCTTCAGCGTGCAAGAAGGTCAGCTCGTCCAGCAAATCGGGATATCTGTCGGTCTTCAGCTGCGGGAACATCTTCTGCACGTGCCTTTCCGCCCCTTTGATGACCCTCCAGATCTGCACGTTTGTCTGCACCAATTGTCATACGGTATTAAGCCTCCTTACGCGAGATGTGCGCGAAAAAAGTGAGTGCGAGAATTCGACATACGAAACAACAAGGCAATCGAAGGCCGGCAGCAAGGCGCACCGGTTACTCTGCGGCAGACCCTAAAGTTCACCTGCCGGGTCGTATCTCGCTGAAGAGAGCGATTCAAGCAATTCCTTCTCTCAAGCACGGCCACGAAACTGGTGACAGGCACCAATTTAGCAGTTGCGGCAACAGGTCACCTAGCCGGGCGTGAAGTTTCTTGCTTCTTTGCCGATATATAACTTTTAGGAGCACATTCCTATGACGATATGGGTGCGTCGGTTGAAGCGGATATTCCTGCGTCCACTCACTGGGATGTCCGCACTGCTGCCGGTGACGAGGCCGAAAGCGCCGCAGGCAGTGTAAGCAACCGGCACGATGCTCTTGACACGCCCTCGAGGGTGAAGTGGAGGTAACCGGCATGGGCAGCGATGATCAGAAAGCCAGGGATCTCACGAAGCAGCAACAAAGCGCCGAATCGAGCGTTCTCGATTTTCTCGATAGGGAGATTGCCACTTCAATCAAATCCCAGGATGACCCAAACGCTCAGCAAGACGATGTGGAAGTGCTCGTAGACAGCCTTCTCAAACAGGCAATCACTGCCTCAGATGAGGAGGCAATCCCTCAGAGTGGCGAGAGCGAAGATCTGAATTCACTGTTCGCCGCCATCTTCCGCAGCGAGGAGGAAATCTCGGAGACCAAGCCGAAGGATGCTGTACCGGCCATGGATGCGCGACCTAGCAGGACCTTGGAAGAAGTCGGTGTCGAGGACAGAGAAAGTGTAAATCTTCGCTCCGTGGATCAGACCGCTGTTCTCGCTCCTTCTTCGCGAGCGCCGCGCCGAAGGGGTCTGGTGCTGGCGCTGAGCGGCGCCCTCATATGCCTGCTGGCCGGAGTCGGTGTCGTCTATTTCACAGGAACTAAGGGCAACCCACTGGACAAGCCGAATCGCTTGCCGCAGACGCCGAGTCAAGTATCCCCTGCGAAGGCAGAAACGGCGGAGCTATTGCCGCTCAAGCCGAGTCCGGAGGCAAGAGCAGAATATGCATCTGCCGACGCAGCTCATCTCGCACGTAGTGCGAGTGCTCCGTCAGCTGCCGGAGTCGGCAAAAATGCCAAGAGTCCCGAGTCCTCCAAACAGACGAGGCCGGCGATAACCGAACCGCCGGCTCCTACACAGCCCCCAAGCACGGGCGCAGGCGGGAATACGCAGGTTGACGCCGCCGAGAAGGCGATCACGCCGACCGCGCCTGCCGCCGACAAGCCGGCAGCCAATCTGCCGTCGCGGACAACCGAAAATGCGGCGCCACCGCCCCCAGTTCAGACCCAAGCTTCTCCGATACAGGCCTTGCCGAATCCTGTTTCGCCAGTCCTTCCTGGCCTGGAACATCTGGTTGCTCCTGGGAAGCCCCCTGTCCAACCCGCGCCGTCGCCGAGAAATGTAACCCAAGCAGTGGCGATCTCAAGGGTTGCTCCGATGTATCCCGAGATTGCCCGGAAAACGCACACCACGGGCACAGTTGTTGTCGAAGTTGCTATTAACGAGCAAGGGAGAGTGGTCAAGGCGACTGCTGAGAGTGGACCTGCGATGTTGCGTGATGAAGCCGTGCGGGCAGCTATGCAGTGGCGATTTAAACCGGCCAGCATCGGCGGAACTAATGTTCCCAGCACGATCAAAATCACCATTGTGTTTACAAACCCGCAGTTGTGAGAGGGTAACAATGTTGACTGAACTGCAAAAACAAAAATTTGAGATGGCAAGACAGCTGGCCAAGGATGAATTGGAGCAGCTGGACAAGGAGATCAACGCAGAACTGTCCCGAGTTAAAGAACGGCTGCTGGAATTACAGCAAGCCAAGAAGGCGGTCAAACAAATATATGATGGCGCCTGCGCCAGGATGGGCATCAAGAGCGTGTTCGAAATGAAGGATGTCAATCTTACGGACTTTGTAAAACAGGCCTAGACGTTCCCGGGCGCCCGCCTCAATTCTTCAAGCCGTCTTTCGATGGCTGCCCTTCTTTCGACAGAGGTCCATTTGCGGAGGCTGGAAAAGGACTCGCGCAACAGATTGCAGCAAAATACGCCATCCTGCTCAATTTGCTCAATGAGCGCTTCTCTGCCGTACGACTCCGGCTCCTGGTCCACAAGGTTGACGAGGCTGACAAATAGGTCCTGCCAACTGCCCTGGCTGACATAAGAGGCCCGGAGGATGAACTTCACCAATGCCGAGCGCAGACCTGAATCCTTTAGTGCGCGCCTGATAAGGCGCCGGTTGAACGAGTAGCCCGAGGAGGGAAGACGGACAAGCTCATTGGTTATCACCTGGGAATTGAGCATCCGGTCGAAAGAAAATGCTTGCAGCAACAAACCCGCAGTCAGGTACGCTTCAGCTTTCTTTTCGAGTTCTACCATATCCTCCGGCGCGAGATCCAATACCCTGAGGATCATCCCTGCCTGCTGTAAGGACTGGCGGAACTTTTTCATGAAAATCTGAAACTCCTTTTCGAGGATGGTAATCATGTTTCCGATGTAGACCGCAAAGGTCCGGGTCAGATGGTTGATCCGCTGCAGGGCCGGATCAAGGTCCGCATCGGAACCCCCCGAGCTGGAAAAAGACACCGTGAAAGCATCGAGAGCTTCAAACTGCCCAAGTTCCGTCGAAGCGTCGAGCCTGGCCGTGAGTCTAGCGGTGGCATACTCTGTACGATGGCGTTGCTCTTCGCGGACCAGTTCCGCGTAAATGGCCGGGTTTCGGACAAGGATCTCGATAACCTGGTCCTGGTCGAGGATGTAGGGAATCCTGCGAGCTTCTTCAATGGAGCGGCAGATCAGATTGCCCAGGATGAGAACCAATCTTTGCCGCATCTCCGGTGAGACTTGCATAGGGAAATCAATTTATCGGGATCAGAATTGCATGATCTCCGAAAAGCTGCAATCCAAGGATAGTGGATTGTGTCGAGCACCGCCACAGGAAATCGCGCGATGTGCTTTCCCGGGACGCCATGCAATTCACTCTTGTGCAAGTACGCCATCCCAGGACCAGCGGCCCGGACCTCCGGGAACGATACGCGTTCGCGTCCGGCTGATCCCGGTCGATGTGATTGTCACCGACGATCACGAGCAGATCGTGCAGGTGCTCGAGCAAGACAAAAGGGTCGCCGAAAAGGTCGAGTCCTGGCTGGAGGGGCATTTGCGGGTCTTTAATGCTGTCTACGGAGCCAAGGAGCTTCCCAAATCCCTCCAACCTGAGGTCAACCGGATTTTCGAGAGCGTTCCGGCGCTGGCCTCCCGGCAGGTGCCCCCGGGCCGAGTGACGGCGGAGGGTACGATCGTCAGGGAGTGGGACAAGGCTGCCGGCGTCATTCTGGGCACCTCGGACAGGGCTGCTGAAACAGCCATGCGCACGGCGGTCGCGGATGATGTAGCGGCGTCAGGAGTGCAAACCGGTTCACAGACGATGCAAAGACTGCTGGGCTTCGACCAACTCGAAGCGGATGCCATCACCCTGTCGCTGCCTTTCGATGCCTTCATCCCGAGAGCAGCAGGTTCCATCGAGGATATGCAGAACATCTGGAGCCCTTAGTATCAGTGATGAGGAGGATAGAACAGCCGCTAGAAACTCGGGAATTTAGGCGTACCAAGACAAGCGCTAAGACCCTCCACGTCCCTCTCTAACGGGGTCATTCCCCAAGCGATCAATAATTGCTAGTGGTGCGTCCTCGATCTTGATCCTGGCGATCTTGAAGGAACTACAGGGGCGCCGTGGCGCGAGACCGTTGTGCGCTTGGCGTGCCTGGTCGGGGCGGACCAGTGGAGATGATGATCCATGTCGCCTCTTTGGTCTTCACCGCTCCGGGATCCGCGCCCGGAACAGGGACAAGATCGAGCGGCTTCCAGGATTGACCGTCAGCACTTGTGGCCGCCCAAATCCCGCTGCTTGGCTGGCCTGCAACCGGAGGATCTGGCCCCCCCGGCCCTGCCGTGCCGAAAAAAGTGATCGTCTGGCCGTCAGACTGTGCGTTGCCCAACCAGCGCCACCTGCCCGCGATGCGAACATCTTCCGCCCTTTTGAAATTGAGACCATCCTTGCTGGTCGCGTGATATCCGCGGCCGGCCTGCGGAACGGCTGCCGGCGGCCTGTTGCCCGGCTGACCTCCGGGCTCGAGCTGCGCGCCGTTATCAGGTGAATAGAGATGAAAGACACCTTGGTGCATGACCACCGCGCAGTCAATGACCGGACGGCCGGCAATGCCAAAGCGGACACCGGGTTCGAAAGTGTAATGAATACCGTCCGCCGAGATGGCAGAACAAATGGCCGGCACGTCCTCCTCGAAACGGCGGCCCTGCAGCGAAGTGAAGTAAAGCCTGAGTCGGCCGTCAGGCAACGCCACCAGGGTTGGATCAAAGGGAAACCGCATCCCTTCGGGCAAGCCGGCGAGTTGAATCACCTGAGGCGGCGTCCACGTTCGGCCTTCATCCGCAGAGAAGCGGACGGCGACTTTGTCGAAGTTGACCTCGTCCTTTTCGGGAAAATACTGGTGTGCGGCGATGAGCCGGCCATCTTTCATGCGGGTGAGCGTGGCCACGCCGCCACGTGGGAACGTTGCCAACAGCTCGACCTTTCCGTCCGGATTGATTCGGTGGACGAGCAAGTCATGATCCCAGGGACCCGGCGTGCCTGGCGGCATGCGCTCTTCCACCTTGAAATACATTTTGTATCCGTCTTTCCAGCGGACCACGAAAGGATCGGTGATCTGTTCATTGTTGGCCGCAACGAGCCGGTCTCCTGGTTCGACTGTCCAGTCGAGGCCATTAGACGAGAGGAAACTGCGAACCGAGTTGCCCGATGGTTTGCGCTGATCAAAGGCGTACAGCCGCAAACGTCCGTCATCGAGTGAAACGGGCGCCACCGTCCCCCACCCGGGCAGTTCGAGAACCTGCTTGTAATCGAACCGCCTGCCATCGCCGGATGTTGCGATGAGTGTGCCGCGCCTGCCGAACACGTACATGAACCACGTGTTTTTGTAAAAAAACACATCCGGATCCACCAGCTCCGGGTATGTGAATGCCGCGCCCACATTGCGAAAATGGGTGCCGTCGTCCGATAGGGCCAGGTGGATCTCGTGATCTTTCTGATCGGCCGCAGGATCCATTGAAGCGTTGGAGGCAAAGTAATAGAGCCTGAACTTGCCGTCCTTGTCGAGCAGCACGGATGGGTCTACGGCTTTCCTGGCAGGCAACCCCTCGATGGTGAACGGTTGCTTGTCGAAATGAATGCCGTCCGATGAAGTGGCGCAGCCCACGGACTCCGGCTGCCCCGGCCCGCGGTCCGCATCCACGTAATACAGAAAGAGGCGATCTCCGGCCGTCACCGCGCATGGCACGGAGGCATGAACCATGCGCACTCCGGCGTCGCGCGTCCAGGTCAGGCCATACTGGCTAGAGGCGCTGAGCACCTTGTGCTGATAAGGCCCGCCGCCGGGGAGATTCGGGCTGATGCCTCCGCGCTGCATCGGCCTGCCCGGTTCAAACTGGGCATACGCAACTACAGTCGAAAGCAGTATCGCAGCCAGACGCAAACGGGGTGTGCTCTTCATAACGTGCTGCCTCAGCAGTCAAGCAATGCCTGCGGCGCCGCTGGATCCGCAGGATCGCGCTGCGCCACGCCTTTGGCGCCTGGTGATCCTGAAGGTAGATACGCTTGCCGGTGCTGAGTTCGAGATACGCCGTGTATTGAAGCTTGGCCGTAAGCAACCTCGCGAACATCTCATGCGGCAGCTCGGCTGCCGAAACCTACTTGACCTGAGCCTGCTTGCTTCCGACCCTGTCGCTTCCCATGTCGTAGACAATTACCTTCAGGATCTGTTTGGACGTCTTGAGTGGAATCGGGATCGACAGAGGAAGTCCCGACTGCATGTAACGCCGGTAGGTGCCATCCAGGAGCCGCAGGGTCGCTAATCTCCACTCACCCCCCAGATAGTTTCCCTTTCCATCCGCATAGAAGATCGTGATGCGCAGCTTGCCCGTGTGACGGCCTTCGACGGGCTTTAAGGTAACCTTCGTGCAATCGATTTGCAGGTCAACCCTGACTTGCGGCTGGCCAAACAGATCTTTTATTTTGACCGTACTGATCTTGAAGGGTATGTCTCCTATCTCTCTTTCATAGCCGCCCGCAGCCAGGACACGGTTATAGGCGACAAACTCTTCAAGGTTGAAAGGCTCCAGTTTTTCGCGGGCGAAATACCCATGTCTGAAAAACACTTTCACACCAGGCCGGTTCACTTTCACGTTGATATCTCGATACTTCCCGTCCCATTTCTCATCATTGGGATAATAGCCGAGCAAGTACTCAACTCGCGAGGTTTCGTTGAGGCGTTCCAGCGCCCCGGAGATGTCCTCGCGGACCGCCGCTTGCCCTCCTGTTAGCTGCGAAACGGTTCTCATGCTGGAGAGCATGAAAGTCCGACTCCAGCTTGCCTGCCCGACATCGTTCGTGGTGGCTGTGTCTTTTAGACGATCGGGGTCTCCAAAAAGCCCGCCGGTCTGGAACGTGTCGATCGCGACACGAGCATCGCTGGCAGCAGCCGCGATATTCTCGTCGTAGTTTTCCCTTCCACTCGGAAAAAGGAGGCCGTTCTCGCTAAAGAAAAGCAGGTGCTTCTCTCCCTGCACGTAGCGCAGATACTCGATGCAAGTAAAGATGTTTTGCATGTCCTGGAAGGATCCCGCGGACAAGGGCACGAATTCATCAAATGGGAGCGACAGCAGGATCGAGTCTGCTTGGAGCGCATCGAAAGCTATCATGCTCTGCATTATTCCCGCTCCAGGCAATCCGGTCGCGGCTTCAGCGTCCGCCACTTCCTTGCGCATGCTTGCTTCAGCGGCCCTGTCCGTGTTTGCCTGAATGCTCGCAGCGGCCTTTTCCCAGTCGTTGACTATCGCACCGCCCACTGTCATTCGCCCCGGGGGCACCTGCCGGGAGGCCAATTCTTCGGCGCTCACGAAGATCTTGTCAATCTCGCTCTGGAGCGACTTGGGAATTTGCTTGCTGGCATAGATGGCAGCAAGCCCTCTGAAATGCGACTCCAACCAGGACTCGATCTTCTCGTGCAGCATCTTGTAGCGCTCCAGCACCTGCGCGACCTGTTCGCGGTCCGTAGTGAAGTCGGAGGCGCGATCGTAGGCAAACACCGCCACGCGATCCTGGGGCAAGAGGCCCTCCCGAACGAACCGGATCAAGGCGTCCACACTCTTAAACGGGATTTGGTGCCGGCCTCGTCCCATCATAATGAGGAAGGTGCGTGCGCTTTGCGGCGCAAGCTCGTTGCTTGACAGGGGTCGCGGCACCGAGGGTTGAACTGGTTCTCCGGTGGGTGCAGAGAATGTCTGAACCGAAAAATGCCGAATCTCTTGGAGGCGTCCGTTCTCGAAGATCTGGAAATCCTTCTGTTTGAGATCCGCCACGGGCCGGTCGTGATCGTCAGTGACGATCACGTCCACCGGAACCAGCCTGACATTGACGCGGATGGTCCCCGGGGGACCGGGACGCTGGTCCTGAGCCGCGCCTTGGCTCTGCGTCGGGCCGTTTTGAGCCCCGGTCGTCAGGAGAACGCAGAGTGTTGCGATCAAAGTAAAGACAAGATGGGGTGGAAATCGCATGCGTCACCTGTCCGGCTGCAGGCAGCGCGCCGGGATCGATGTCCCACCTACGTGAGGATAAGATACCCTCAAACGAACTTAGCTTGCTTCGCTCGCTAATTCTAGGGGTCAGGGACCAAAGGGGTCAAGGGCCAAAGGAAAGGAAATCAGTTGGGACCCTTTGCCCCTTGAGAGAACTCGAAAAGACGTGACGCGAACGAATTCAGTTTCGACTGGTTGTGCAATTTCCGAGATGTTCGAATTAGCTCTTGTCCCGACCATACGCTTTGGCCAATAACAGCGCAGGTCCTGGAAATCGTGGCCTGGACCAGGATTATCCGCTTATGCTAGTACGCCTATCGAAGAGGCGATATGCGAATGCATTGTTGAAGCAGTGCGCTAAATATGGCAATCTATACCCGCAGATTACTATAAGTACTGAGTTGCCATGGGAAAACGCAAACGTAGAGGCAAACTGAACTGGCGCTCAAAACGGGCCAATAAAGGCAGAAGACCCTGCTTAGGATAAGCGCGTCTTCAGAGTAGGGAGGTACGTATGCAGGAGAAAGAAATCGGCACCATTACCCATTATTACGGTCATTTGGGCGTGGGCATAATCCGACTTTCAGATGTCCTGAAGGTGGGCGATACCATCCATATTAAGGGCCATACCTCCGATTTTACCCAGACCGTGGACTTTATTCAGATTGAGCATGAGGACGTTTCTGCAGCAAAAACAGGAGACGTAATCGGCCTCAAGGTTGTTCAAAAGGTCCACCCTAACGACAAGGTCTTAAGACAAGTTGCTTAAGTAGTCCCTCCAAGGCTCTGGCCTTTATCCTTATAAGCACCTTCCTGGTCAGCCTTATTTTGCTCATTGGTATCTTCACCTTGACCATTAGAGAGCAATTATTGCAAGAGGTTCTCTTCTGCCTTGCAGGTTTCTCTGCCGGTGCCCTTATCGGCGGAGCTTTTTTGCATGTTTTACCGGAAGCGCTCCAGAATACAGAGAGTATGCCGATAATTGTGCCGCCGCGTCACCTTCACATGCGGCGGCGAGTTTTGAAGCACATACTCAGTGCATCACAGGCTGCCCGCCCAGGAGTCGACCACAAGAATCAGCCGACTTTAATCCCAGCCATCCACGCCACGACAGGGGGGGGGAGAGAACCGTCACCCACAGCAGAACCGGCACCGCCGCTTCCCCGACGAGGAATACTGCAGGCCCCCAACTGCTTTCCCAGTGTCGAGCATAACCACTGGCTGCCCAGGGAAACGCCCAAGAAACATTTTCCTCTTCCCTGTATTGTTCAGGATGTGCCTCACGCCGTCGTGCGTAAACCCGCCGCGCCTCGGCATACAGGTGAACATACCACAGGATTGCCGCCGGCCGCATGGCGAGGCACGGGATGATAAGGACCGTTTCGATGGTAATGAGCGGCCACCCAAAGGAAAGCCTGGGTTTCCAAAAAAGTGCCGCGTAGGCCATGCCGACCGGCGCTGCCACCAAAGTGGCTATCGCCAAGACTACGTGCCAAATCTTGTCGCCTCTCATCATGCAGAAGCGAAGCGAACACATTCCCGCCCATGCAATCCAAGCAATGGCAATCAACTTGACCATCTGCTTCCCTTACGGTCGGAGCTTTTTGATGCCACGAAAGATAGCACATGGGCTCCGATACCGTTACCAGCGAATTCTAGGCGGACAACGATTTCATCGATAAAGACCCACGACATCCCTCCTGCGGACGGATGCCAGTCCGGCAGCGTCTTTGTTCCTTCGACGTGGAACTTGATGAAGCGAACATTCTGAAGCGCCGGCGCAAAAGTGAACGTCCGGGTCACCTCTTCCTTGCGCTGGTCGCCTTCCACCGTCAGTTTCCGGACCTCCTCAAAGCTCGAGCCGTCCGCCGACACGTAGCAGGTCACGCTGCGAGGGTGCAGCATCCAGCTATGCGGAACATAGAGGGTGCTGAGCGAGATTTCCTTGGGCGCTGCGACGCTGCCCAAGTCGAGTGTAATATCGAAGTCGACCCTCTCCCATCCCAGCCAGTGGACCCTGAAGTCGTTGGCGCCGCGAACGCCGTCCGTCAGCATCGTCAGATTGCCGCGGCCGTACTTGGCCGACGGGGGCGGATCTGCCGTGGCGGGTCTGCGAAACGCCAAGTTGCCTTCGACCTGGACGTCGATGAACCTCAAGGCCGCATCGTAATATTCCTCGGGCGTCAACCCTGATTCGTTCAGAGTCCGGACGCCGTTGCCGACGCATGTCTGGTAGAAATCCTCCAGAAGCTGCTTCATTGCCGGCCGCAGCTCGAATCGTCCGCCGCGCTCGACGTAAAAGCCGCGCGGGCCGAACACGTCATTCTTGCCGATTTCAAGCATGGCGTACTGGAGAGGGAGTCGCGCTGTCTTCACACGCGCCAGCACCGCCGAATCGCCGCGCACCGCATCCTCGGCCCGGTCGAACAGCTCGTTGTAGGCGGCAACATTTTCCGTCGACAGATAGGTCTCAGCGTGAGCAACCGGCGGCTCGTATATGTCAAGCTTCGCGCCGGTGCGCGCGAGCGCCCCTTCGAGCGCGGCAATGTATTTCCCTGTCCACAGACCCGCAGCGCCGTAGTAGCCGTCGAGAAACTCCGTCATCACGGCCCCGGCGTCGACGTCCGGGTTCCACAGCAGGCGTGCCAGCAGATAGCACTTGAGCTCGGAGAACTCGTGGCCGGGGCTGGTGTTCGACTGCTGAAAATGCTGCCGCGCGCCGCTGCGGACGAAAAACTGGATGTTGGATTGGAGCACATGCAGGTTTGGGAACGGCGAAACGTGATGCGAGAAATTGACCGTGTAATCCCAGAGGTAGATGTTTCGGCTGATCTTGCCCCAGTCGACGATATCCTGGAGGAACGAGCGACTCGAGGGGTCCTCGGCGATCGGCAGGCTGCGGTTGAGCTCTATCGTGCAGAGCATGATCTGGACGTTGGCTGCCGGCCGGGTCAGCCTCGGCGCCGGGCGCGAATACTGGTAGGCAAGGGTCGAGATGGTCTTGTCGGGGAACCGCGCCGCCACAGCGTTGACGAAGCGGATGATCGGTCCGGACGGCGAGCCCTCCTCTTCGATGATCTTTCTGCACTCGGGGCACTGGCAGTAAGAGAAATTGTCATTCTGGCTCACAGACCAGACCTTCTTGTCCGGCTGCGCAGCCATCTCGGACTTGAGCCTGGAGCGACTCTATCGCAATCGCTACCTACATCGCGGAAGCCACAGGGTGTTGGAACCAGTAACTCTGGTTCGGCTGCTGTGGATCAGTCTGGGAAAGCCGCCCGACAGCAGTTGAGTTACGAGAGACTGCCTCAGGCCCCCTCCACTGAGTAGGTCATCCCGCCGGTGACGGGATTCGTGTCGATCCAGCCTCAAAAACGCCTTCGAAAATACCCCGTCTTCCAGACAAGCAGACAATCCAGCGTGCGTCGGCGTTACTCGTAGGCTTCAGGCGTACCCTATATCATGGAGTTCCGAAACTGCTGGCCTCCCAGACCTGTTCTTGACAGGGCTCTCCGACCGATGTAACGTTCGCCCTCTTTGATGCTCCCGGAATTCCCCGCAGAGCAAAGGGATCGCGTCAGGAGAAATACTGTTGCTTACGCCACAACCCAGAGAAGACATTCGAAACATAGCCATCATCGCGCATGTCGACCACGGGAAGACGACCCTGGTGGATGCGATGCTTAAGCAGAGCGGCACCTTTCGCGCGAACGAGCGTGTGATTGAGCGCGTGATGGATAACCTCGACCTCGAACGCGAGCGCGGCATTACGATCATGGCCAAGAACACCGCGATTCATTATTGCGGGGTCAAGATCAACATCGTCGATACCCCCGGCCACGCCGACTTCGGGGGGGAGGTTGAGCGCGTATTAAAAATGGTCGACGGCGTCATGCTGCTGGTTGACGCCTCGGAGGGACCGCTGCCGCAGACGCGCTTTGTGCTGCGCAAAGCACTCGAACAGGAATTGCCCGCCATTGTTGTGGTAAACAAGATCGATCGTTCCGACGCGCGCCCCCAGGAGGTCGTCAACGAGATTTACGACCTGTTCATCGATCTGGATGCCGGCGAGGAGCAGATTGCCTTTCCGATTCTCTATGCCGTGAGCCGCGAGGGCATTGCCAAGCGGGCACTGAACGACAGCTCGGACGATCTGCGCCCGCTTTTCGAGCAGATCCTCGAGACCATTCCTGCTCCATGCCCGCTGATAGCCGACAGTCTGCAGATCCTGGTGACCATGCTGGATTATAGCGACTATGTCGGACGGATCGCGATCGGCCGCATTTTCTCGGGCCGCGTCCGCGTCGGCGACCAGGTTTCGGTCTGCAAGCTGGATGGTTCGATCGAAAAGACGCGGATCACAATGCTCTACACGTTCGAAGGCCTCAAACATCAGCCGGTTGACGAAGCCGCCGCCGGCGAGATCATAGCGCTTGCAGGCATAGAAGGAATCTTCATCGGCGAAACGGTCGCGGATGCCGAGAACCCGGCGCCGCTCCCCTCCATCCGGGTCGATGAGCCCACCATCTCCATGGTTTTCCATGTGAACACATCCCCGTTTGCCGGCCGGGAAGGCAAGTATGTGACCTCGCGCCAGCTCAGGGCGCGCCTCGATAAAGAAATGCTCGGCAATGTCGCCATCCGGGTGGAGGAAACGGAGGTCATGGACAGCTTCAAGGTCTCCGGACGCGGGGAGTTGCAGCTGGCGATTCTGATTGAGATGATGCGCCGCGAGGGCCATGAAATGCAGGTTTCAAAGCCGGAAGTCATCACACGCGTCCTGGACGGCAGGAAAATGGAGCCGATCGAGCAGGTCGTGATCGATTGTCCCGACATTTTTATCGGCGTGGTAACGGAGGCCCTCGGACGCCGCAAGGGGCGCATGACGAAAATGGTGAATCACGGCGCCGGCCGTGTCCGGCTGGAGTTTGAGGTTCCAACCCGGGGCTTGATCGGCTTTCGTTCCGAGTTTTTGACCGACACGAAAGGAACCGGGCTCCTGAACACACTCTTCCTGAGGTGGGGTGAATGGGTGGGGGAAATCACAAACCGTCTGACCGGGGCCCTGGTTGCAGACCGGGCCGGATCAGCGGCCAGTTATGCACTTTACAACCTGCAGGAGCGGGGCGAGCTTTTTATACGGCCCGGAACCGCGGTCTACGAGGGAATGGTCATCGGCGAAAACGCCCGCAATGTTGATCTCCATGTCAACGCAGTCAAGGAAAAGAAGCTGACCAACATGCGGGCATCCACGTCCGATGAGGCGATCCGCCTGGTTCCCTTCCGCGAACTCTCACTCGAGCAGGCCCTGGAGTTCATCAATGAAGACGAACTCGTCGAGGTCACACCGCAAGCGATCCGCCTCAGAAAGAAAGTCCTCACAGCCGGCCAACGCTGAACCGGACGCCTGTCATTTGCCAAAACCCCACCCGCATTGAAAGCATTGACCTTTTTGTCTCAAGCTGGCAGCCTTTCCGCCCATGATGGAAACCCTCTTTTGTCTGATAGCCTCTCTCAGATCCCTGTTTAGGGATCGACACGAATTGGCCCTCGAAAACCTGGCGCTGCGACAACAACTCGCCATCCTGGCGCGCGCTCACCCCCACCGGCACCTGCGAAAAATGGATCGGCTGTTCTGGGTCTGGCTCTCACGAATGTGGCAAAGCTGGCAGCAATCGTTGATCGTCGTTAGGCCGGATACGGTCGTTCGATGGCATCGGAAAGGGTTTGCTCTTTATTGGACGCGGCTGTCGAGAGAAAACCACACCGGCCGGCGGCTCAACCGGCGGGAAACCGTCCCAATACTGCTGTATGGGATTTTGGCAAACGACTAGTCCGGGACCGCTCCCGTGTAGTAACAAAATACTTGCCGTCAGCGCGGATTGTTACTACAATATGCTCGTGCCCACCTGGGACGAATTCAAGCGCCGACGCAACATCGAACTTCACGACTTGGACTTCGAGGGGGCTGACGCCATTTGGGACAACTTCACCGTCACCCGTGAGGACATCCGGGCAGACTACGGCGAGAAACGGCTAGTGACGTTCGGTATTCTGAATGGCGAGGTCGTCGTCCTGGTCCACACGGACCGCGACGACGACATGCACATCATCTCATTACGCAAGGCAGAGAAATATGAAGCGCGCTACTACTTTGAAGCCGCCGAAGACCATTTCCGCAAAGGCCGTTGACCCAGACAACCCTCCCTGGTCCGAGGAAATGCTGGGTCCGCCGCTGGTGCGTCGCGGCCGAGGGCCGCAGAAGGTGCCGACGAAGGTCTTGACCACTATTCGTCTTGATGCGGACGTAATTGCTTTCTTTCGAGCCCAAGGGCGAGGGTACCAGACGCGGATCAATGAAGCGCTTCGTCGCGTGAAGGAGCGAGGTCTAACCCCGCGCTCAACCCGGACGGTGCGCAAGCGCGCCGCTGGTTAGCGCCACGATAGCCTCATACGCCGTGCACTCCCCAGACGTCTGAGGCGTCGTCCCACCCCGTCCGGCTCTTCCGAACCGGCGAAGGCGGGCACCGAGGTCCACCGGCGGGATGCTGTGGCGCCGCGTGTTTTCCACACGGCGCTTGCCGACATAAAGGACCATGCCAGGGCCCCCAGACCAACGCGCAAGCAAGCGCACTCCAAGGCAATAAGAAGGGCGGGCCGAACGTTTCGCTCAACCCGCCCCGATAAGAAAGCTCCCGGCTAGCGCTAGAAGTCGATGTGCAGGCCCAGCTCGATGCGGCGCGGCGAGTTCATCTGAGTCGTGATCACGCCGAACGCGTTGGTGTTTGCCAAGCTCAAGCCTGGATCATTGAACAGCACGTGGTTGAAGATGTTAAAGAACTGAGCGGTCACCGCGACGCTTGCGCTTTCTGTAACTTTGAATTTGCGGGACAGGCTCATGTCAAGGTTCCACCGGTTCTGGCCGCGCAGGCAATACCCGCTGGAGGTTGTGTCCTGGCTGAGCCTTATATACCGGAAGGCGCTGAAAACTGCCGCCGGATCGGCAAACAGGTTCAGCCCGGTTCCTCCTGTTGCTGGATTTCCATTGGTGCCGACGCCACTGCTGCCGGCAACGCCCTGGTGAGCGGAGTTTCCGAAAGTGTTCGGCTGCGTCAGCACCGCGCCGGTTGCCACGCCCGTCGCGCCCTGGCCGAACTCCTGGTTGGACCCGACCGTCACCCTGAGCGGCAGGCCGGTGTAATAGCTGAAGATCGGCGCCAATGACCAGCCCTTGACGATTTGGTTCAAGACCGGGTTGGTCGCATGGAACGGTGTGTTATAGAGGCTCATCAGGTTGAAGACGAACTTGCGGTCGAAGACCGAATTGCCCCAGCCGTAATGAGTGTTGTAAGAGTTGGCAACATAAGAATCAATGTCCTGGTTTACAACGCCATTGTCCATGGAATGAGACCAGGTGAAGTTGCCGTTGAGCGACAGCCCCTTGTGCTCCCGTATTTTGATTGAAACAAATCCAGCGTTGTAGCTGGACTTGCCATAGTCGGTGAAGTACAGGAAATCGTTGATCTGGGTGGCGGCAGCAGTTACAGGGCCGAAAACAAACGAGCTTTGCAGCCCGTTGAACAAATTGAAGACACTCTCCGTACGGATGTTGCCCGAGAACTTTGCTACGACCGCAGCGGTGCAGTTGGGATTGCCCTTGCAGAAGCTGCTTCCAGCAAGTGCCGCTTCGAAGAAGGGCTGCGCAGTGATGGACGCGGTTGCGACGCCTGCAATCACCTGGTCCCTGACGGCGTCGAAAGCCTGCGCGAAGCTCTGGCCGCCATTGACCATCATGTAGGGGACCTGGTTGAGCGTCATGCCCTCCAGCAAGTTCCTGGCGTCGCGGCGTACGTAGCCGATCTCAAGGATTGCGCCTCCCTTCAACTCCCGCTGGATTGTCAAGTTGTAGGAGTTGTTGATGGCTGGGCGGAAGATGGGGGCCAACTGAGTCGAAGCGTTGGCGAACGCCTGATTGGCGCTAGGGACGGTGGAGTTGCCTGGGATCACCGGGATGGGCTGATCCACTGTATAAGTGGGCAGTGGAATCGTGCTTCCGTCAGTTCCGACACGGAAGCCAGTCAGGGGATTGATGCCTGAGCTCCCCGTGCATTGCCCGCCGGTCGACGGCCCTGGGCAGAGGAGAGTTTGCGTGAAGCCAAGCACCTGTTGCGCGTCGATCACTTTCTGCACGCCGTTCAGACGGTCATAGAGCCGGGCGAATCCTGCCCGAAGGACCGTTTTCCGGTTGCCGAACATCTTACCCAGAACACCGCCGCTGAAGCTGGGGTTCCAAGCCACGGCAAGCCGCGGCGCGAAGTTTTTCCAGATGGGGTCATAAGGGTATGTGCGATCGGTATTGCCGATCGGTTTCCAGGTGATCAGCGGGTTGAATACAGCCCCTGCAAGGGCCGCTCTTTGACGCTGCGCCATGTACTCGGAAGGAATTACTACCTGGCCTGAGGCGTAGTATGCGAGCGCCAGTTTTCCCTGAACTTCGGTCTCCGGCACGTCGGCGCTCCAGTTCAATCCCAGGTTGAGCGTCAGCGAAGGAGTCACCTTCCATGAGTCGTTGGCATAGATGCTGTACTCGTTGTAATGGGAATCCGTGCCGAGAGGGGCACCAATGGGATTGATCTTGAAGCTAGCGTCGCGCGTGGCCACCAGCGTAGCCTGGTTTACCAGGCCAAGAGCGCCGGAATAAAAGTTATTCCAGTCGCTGACCTTACTTGAAGGCAGGCAGTTGGTGGTGACGGTTGAGCTGCAAATCGGGGGTTGGTAAGTGGAAGGTATGTTGAGATAGGAACCGCTGGTCAGCCCATATACGCGCTGGGCGACGGCGGACTGAGCATCGTCTCTCCAGAACTGGGTTGTGTTGCGCCGCACCGATCCCCCAAATTGCAGGAGTTGGTTTCCTTTCACCCAGCTGAAGTTGTCGCTCCAGGTCCAGTTGTGCGCTCTCCATTCGCGCTGCCGGATCGAACCAACAGCGAGGTCCACTGGATTCAAGCCGCCGGCGATGAGCAGTGCGCTGTCGGTGCCAGAAACCTGAGGCCGGGCGCCGTCGGTCTTCCAGAACCAGTAGTCGCGCAGATAGCTGAAAGCGAACTCGTTGGTGGTTCTTGGCGTCAAATGCCCTGTCAGACCGAGGACAAGGTATCGCGGCAGCCGAGGGATGTATGCCGGCGAGGATGGCACGCCCAATTTGTCTCCCGGAAGCAATCCCCCGATGTCGATCTGGCGATCTCCAACGTTGTGCACCTGGTTGAAGAAACGGAAGCTGGCCATGACTTGCCAGTTTTCCGTCAGATTGCGGTCGAGCCGCAACACGGCCAAATTATCGTTGTTCGGGAACTTGCCCGGAGCGGTGAATCCAATGGTGTTTAAGGTATCGCCCCTGGACGGATCATTGCCCGCAGGCATGTACTTGTTCCATACCTGGCGCACCAGCGGATTCAGGCCGATGCCGCGCGGATCACAGGGGAGATTGCCGCTTGGGCCGCACTGGTTCGAAGTCGCGAGATTGTAGGAGATGATGTTGCCGGAGGCATCGCTGAAGCGAAGGATGCCCTGCTTGAGAGTGTCGGTCGGCACCGTCCTAGAGATCTGGGTGTAATCGTTGCGGCGCCGGCCTTCGTAGTGAAAGAAGAAATATGTCTTCTCTTTGCTGCCCAATTTGGGGATTGACCCGCCCAGCGTGGCTCCGAAGCGGTTGTCCTGAGTCATTGGGCGAAGCTGGCCAACTCGGTTTCGATCCCACGTGTTCGCATTCAGAGACCTGTTTTGCAGGTACTCATAGACGGACCCATGGTACTTGTCACCGCCGCGCTTGGTGACCAGCATCACCTGGCTTCCTCCCGAACCGCTGAAGCTGGCAACCTGGTTGCTCGTGGCCACCCGGAATTCCTGGATGCTTTCGACCGGCGTGGGAATAGCGCCCTCAGGCGCCCCGGCGTAGTTCGTCCAGTAATCCGAGTTCCCCGAAACTCCGCTGGTGACGTTGCCGCCGTCCAGCACGAAAGTGTTTTGGTCGCTCTGGGCTCCTGCTACCTGGCCGCCGTACCTGCTGCTCGCACCCTCGGCCTGTTGCGGCATGGCGATGGGTTGAAGGAGCAGCAAGTTCGTTACGTTGCGCTCCAGGCTTGGGAGCATCAGGAGCATCTCGCCGCCAAGGGTGTCGCCTAGGGTGGCATCGAGAGTTTGCAGTTGCGCGCCTGCCGAGGCAGTGACAACCACCAGCTCGGTGCTTGCGCCTATCTTCAGGCTGAAGTTGAGGGTGTAAGACTTGGAAACCTCAACCACTTGCGACCCGACGACCGACTTTTGAAAACCCGGGGCTGACACCGTTACTGAATAAGTGCCCGGTTTGACCGCCACGAAGGTAAATCGGCCAGCCTCATTGGTTGCGGTCGTGCGGACAGTCCCAGTGGCGGCATCTTTGAGCTCGACATCCGCTCCCGGCACAACGGCGCCGGAGGGATCGGTCACAACCCCCAGCACCGTCCCGGTGTTGGCGGTTTGAGACCGGACCAATACCGGCGACACCAGGAAAATCAGCGCTATAAGAAGAGCGGATCCGGATGCCAATCGAAAAGCAGCACAATGATGTGTCTTCATGCTTTGCCTTCTTCCCCGCTCATTTCTGGGCGTTAATGACCCCAGGAGAACACCAACCCGGCCAGGAACTGGTCAGAAATCCGAGGGTCTTTTCTAGACTTTATCGATGGGGCCGGTTCGCCCTCCGCCAACCGCAGCCCCTCTGCACCAGCTAAGATGATTCTCTGAAACTGAATCGCTTATGGGGTGCCATGCTAGGCCAATAGATCAGCGTTGTCAACGACTCTCGAAAAGGATAGTGTTGGTGCCGGGTGAGCAAAATCGTGCTAAAAATAGCACCGCGGAAAAGAACTCCCTCGTGCATTCCGTGATTGCAGTAAGGAACCTATGCGGTATTCGAAGCTTTTTGGAAAGACCTTACGCGAAACACCCAAGAATGTGAGTTCAACCAGCCAGCAGTTGCTATTGCGCGCCGGATTCATCAAGTCGTCCGGCCACGGAGTATTTCTCCTGCTGCCGCTTGCATGGCGGATCTTGCAGAACGTGGATCGCATTCTCAGCGCCCAGGCTGCGGCCCGCGGCGTCCAGTTCCTGGAAGCACCACCGCCCGCGCCAAGTGCCCCGAAGGAAGGCGCGGCCAGTGCTGAAGTGAAACGCGCCCTCTCCGCCTGCCGCCCTCAGATTCGCCAGCAGTACCCTATGGCTGCGCAGCACGAAGACGACCTCTCCATGCTGGCCGGCGCTCTGCCGATGACTTACAAGGAGCTGCCGTTCTCTCTTGGAATCAGCCGGTGGCAGTACCGTGAAGAAAGCCGCGGTGCGGCCACGCTCGCGTCTGCGCGCCAGTTCCCGGTGCACGCCGCGTATAGTTTCGATGCCGAGGAAGAGAGCGCGCAGAACAGCCGTCTGCAGTTGCTTGCAGTGTGTCAGGCGGCGTTCAGCGAGATGGGGGTTCGGGCTGTCGCTCTGGAGACTGGCGTGAGCCACAGTCTCCCCGTATCCACGGAGTTCGTAGTGCTTTCTGACGCCGGGGACGAAGAGGTTATCCAGTGCAGCGGCTGCGAATACTTCGCCGGCCTCGAGAGAGCGCAGTCGGTTTTCCCCGAGTTCAGGCAAGATGAAGTTCCTCGCCTCGTCGAAGCCGTTTTCGGGCCCGGCATCATAGGAACGGCAGAGCTTGCTGCCTTCGTCGGAATCCCCGTTCAAAAAACTACCAAAGCGCTCCTGTTTCAGGCCGACGACAGTGTCGTTGCCGTCTGTGTGCGCGGAGAGTACGACGTCAGCGAGACCAAGCTCGCCGCTCTCCTCGGGTGCTCCACATTGAAACTGGCGCCTGCCGGCGTGGTCAAGGAGCTCACCGGAGCAGAAGTGGGCTACGCGGGTCCCATCGGGCTGCCTGAGGAGGTAAGAACCGTCTGGGATCTGACGACCGAAGGGAGAGTGAATTTCGAAGCCGGGGCGAATCGAACGGATTATCACCTCATCAACGTGAATTTCGACCGGGACTTGCCTAAGCCTCAGGAATTCGTCGATGTCCGCAAGATCAGGGAAGGAGAAACCTGTGCCCGATGCCGTCGAGGGCGCCTGGAAATGCGAAGAGGCACCAGGATCGGCCATGTCTCGCAGTTGGGCACGATGTACTCGAAGGAACTCAAGGCGGCCTATGCATCGAGAGGCGGGAGATCAGAGCCGATGCACCTTTCCTGTTATGGCATCGACACCCATCGGCTCCTGGCAGCAATCGTCGAACAAAACAGCGACAAGAAGGGAATCCTCTGGCCGAGCCAGATTGCGCCATTCCAGGCGCATCTCATCTCCCTCCCGGGAGTCGAGAGCCGCGCTCGGGATCTCTATGGCAGGCTCCGGCACGAAGGGATCGACGTGCTCTGGGACGATCGCGAGACACCAAGCGGAGCTAAGTTCGCGGACGCCGATTTGATCGGCATGCCGATTCGGCTGGTGATTTCCACCCGAACCGGCAATAACGTGGAGTGGAAAGAGCGCGGGGGTGAAGATGTAGAACTCATGCCCACGGAAGAGGTCATCCGCCGTTTGCTCGACCTGCGTGGCAAGATGGCGTCTGAAAGGCTGTGAAAGAACCCGGCGCCTTGCGTATGCAGCGGGATGTAATAAGGCGAAACCACAGACCAACGGCGCCAGACACAGACCTCCGGGCGCCTGAATCTGCGTCCGCCCGCGGTCCCCTGGCTATGGAAAGGAGGGCTTCAGTGAAGCGATATCGCCGCTTGATATTCATTTTGGCGTGCAGCCTGGTAATCGCAGCAGCCGGTGCAAGCCAATATAATCCGCGCCCGGAAGCAAAGGCCGAGTATGAAAGCGGCCTGGTTCTTCAGAAGGCCGGAAATACGGCCGCTGCCCTTGAGGCATTCGGCAGGGCCGTCAAGCTCGACCCGGATTACATCGAGGCTTGTTCGGAACTGGCCAACGCCGCCAAAGCCGCGCAGCGCAGCCAGCAAGGCGTGCGATCTCAAGTCAAACTTGCGCCCGACACCACGTTGAGCGATTTTCGCGCGCTGTACGCGGCCCGGGCCGCAGCCTCACCCGACAAGGCCGTCTATCAATGGGCGCTGGGGCAGTTCGACGACTCACAAACTCAGGAGGCCGCTGAGCGCTATTACCGGAAAGCCGTCGCTCTCGATGCCGGTTTCGTCACGGCTTATCAATCCCTGGCCTCGACACTGGCCTATCGAGGTGATCTTACAGGGGCGCGGGAGTGCCTCCGGAAGGCTTGCGAACTTCGTCCGCACGACCCGGAAGCACTTGCGGCATACGCCCAGCGCGTCGGCGAATCCGATTTTGCTTTGTATTGCAAGCTCACCGACGACTTCCTGACGCAATTTCCAAGACATGCCGCAGGTTTCGAACTTCTCTCCAGAATGTCGGTATATGAGGGAAACCTGACGGCGCGCATTGCAATTCTGGAACGACTCAAGAATCTGTACCCTCCAGATGAAAATAGTAACAGCGAGTGGTACATGCGGTTCCTCTTTGATGCATACAACCGGACGGATCCAGCCAAGGCGCTCTCACTGGCCCAGGAAATGTCAGTCATCGTGCGTGCGCCTGCCATTCAAAGAGAGTGGCGATACTTCGCGTATTACGAACAGACCCTGGTCACAGCCCGTGCGCTTATGGATCGCCACCTCTATGCACAGGCCGCTGAGCAATTGAATGGCGCGAACGTGCCGTACCTCGTTTCTTCAGATCCTCAGAGCCTCCTGCAAGCAGAAGCGTTGGCAAAGGCCGGCAATTCCAAGCGGGCCTACAGGCTGCTCGTAGACGCCATGGCCGCGGAGCCCAGCGATGTGCTTCGTCCCGTTCTCCTCAGCTATGGCGAGAAACTCAAGAAAACGCCGTCACAAGTTGAGCAAGACGTCTGGTCGCGCATGGTTTATGGGTCATCCTCGTTGAAGGGTTTCACACTCACGAGCTACCGGGATGGCAAGAAGGTCCGACTCTCGGATTATCGCGGCCGCGTCGTCCTGCTCGACTTTTGGGACCCGGAGTCAGCGGCTTGCCGTGAGGAGTTTCCTCGCCTGCAGAAGATGCTCGACAAGTACGGAACTCAGGGCCTCACGCTTATCACGATCAACGTGCACCCTGCGCAAGACGCCATCGCGGCTGTCCTGATGGGCCGCTATGGCTTCGTCGCCCTGCGTGCCCCCGACAACCAGTGGGCCCTCAACCAGCACCACATCGACACTACGCCCACCAACATATTGATCGACCGCCGGGGCCGCGCGCTCTATCACTCAGCATTCTGGGGTTTTGATCCGCAGCATACCTTCGAACTCACGGTCCAGATCCTTCTGGCACACGGGGCGAAAGACTGAGCTGATCGAACGCTGGACGATTCTCAAGCCTGAAGCGGGAGTTGCGCGATGTACGCTTACCCCCGGCTTTCCTGCCGGACCCTTTCAGGGTCCTACTCTGATTCCTTATCTAGGCGTCATTCCCCTATGGGATTTGCTTTGTACTGAATCTATAAATGATAGTGTTCCTGTATACCTGGCCCGGCTTCAGCACGACTGAGGGAAAGTTCGGTTTGTTCGGCGAGTCCGGATACTGCTGTGGCTCCATGCAAAAGCCGTTGCGGAACTGGTACACCCAGCCGTCTTTCCCCTTGAGTGTGCCGTCGAGGAAGTTGCCCATGTAAAACTGCAAGCCCGGTTCGGTAGAAAGTACTTCCAGCACGCGGCCGGTACCAGGCTCATAAACGCGCGCCATCAGGCCGAGCTGCCCCATGGGCTTGTTGATGACCCAGTTGTGGTCGTAACCTTTGCCGAACTTGAGCTGTTCGTCGTCCTGGTTGATGCGGGCGCCGATCGTCGTGGGCGTGCGGAAGTCGAACGGTGTGCCTTGCACAGGCCGAAGCTCGCCCGTCGGGATCAGCGTGCTGTCTACCGGCGTGAACTCATCGGCATTGATCATCACTTCATGGTTGAGGATGTCTCCCTTCCCGGCCAGGTTGAAGTAGGAGTGGTGGGTGAGGTTCACTACTGTCTCCTTGTCGGTTGTTGCGGTAAACTCCAACTTCAACGCGTTGTCGTTGGTAAGGGTGCAGACAGCCGTTACCGTCAGGTTGCCTGGATAGCCCTCTTCGCCGTCCTTGCTTGTATAGCGCAGTTCCAGCGCCGGTTCTTCGCCCGGCAGGGACTTGGCCTCCCACACTACTTTGTCGAATCCCTTGATCCCGCCATGCAGGTGATTGGGACCGTTGTTTGCAGCCAGGGTGTACTCTCGGTCGGCAATCTTGAACCTGGCTTTGCCGATGCGGTTTCCGTAGCGGCCGATCAGGGCGCCAAAATAAGGATTGCTCTTGAGGTATTCATTGCTGAGATACCCGGCGAGTGTGTCGAATCCGAAAACCACGTCGCCAAGCTGCCCGTTGCGATCGGGCACTTTCAACGAGACTACGATGCCGCCGTAATTCGTGATCTTGGCCTCGAGACCGTTTGCGTTGCGCAGCGTGTAAAGATCCACTTGGATTCCCTCCTTCGTGCCGAAAGGCTCTTTGCTGATGGTGCCGCTGGGCTGTGGCTGAGGCGCCGAGGTGCAGCCGATGAAACAGGCCACGCTGGTGACAGCGACGACAATGATCATCCAGTTCATTATCTTTTGCATAGTTTGGCCCTATTGGATGGCTGGTGGTTAATCATGCTTGGTCGATTTGACAATGGAATGGGACGGTCCCCTCTGTCCGTAATAAGCGTCTCGCCCGTGCTTCCGGAAAAAATGCTTATCGAGCAGCGCGCGCTGCATGGACCGGGTTGCGGGCTTGATGCGCAGCGTTTCGCTTGCCAGTCGGGCAAGATATTCCAGAACGATGGCGTGGTCGGCGGCGAGCTCGACCGACTCACCCCATGTAAACGGCCCATGGTTCGCAACCAGCACGCCGGGAACTGCAAGTACATCCAGATGGGCGAAACGCTCCGCGATCACGTGCCCGGTGTTGGCTTCATAATCCGAGCGGATCTCCTTGCTTGTCATGAGCCTGGTGCAGGGGACAGGGCCGTGGCAGTAATCCGCATGGGTTGTCCCGAGCGCAGGAATCTCCCGGTGCGCCTGCGCCCACGCCGTGGCATACAGACTGTGCGTGTGAGCGATGCCGCCGATCGTCTCGAAGGCACGGTAGAGGACAAGATGCGTTGGGGTGTCCGAGCTGGGCTTGAGGGCGCCATCAACGATCTCCCCGGTCGTCAAGGACACCACCACCATGTGCTCGGCGCCCATATCCTCGTAGCCCACACCCGACGGCTTGATAACGACGTTGCCGCTCTTGCGATCAACGGCGCTGGCATTGCCGAACGTCTGTATCACCAATCCCGCCCTCACCAGTTCGAGGTTGGCCTTGCAGACTCGCTGCTTGAGTTCCTCTAGCATTTCAGACTTCCTTTAGCGCAGAGGCCGCGGCGGGATCGTTCCCTCCACAATCCTGGCGCCATCTGCCGTGAATCATTTGCGCACGTGGTTGCGGATATCGATGAGTTGCTTCATCACGTCATAAAGGTTGCCGGTCCAGTCCCTGGTTCCGAAAGCGTCGTGCAACTTCCGGTAGAGAGCATAAAGTTCGCAATAGGTTTCGTGCGCCTTCGGGTTCGGCTTGAACACGCGCCGCTTGAGGCCGGTCATGGCTTCCTGCGCCGCAGTGTAGTTCGGGTGCGCCCCGCCGACGACGGCGCCTGCGATGGCCGCTCCCAGCGCGCACGTTTGCGCCGAGCGGGAGATCTTCATGGGACGGCCGGTCACATCGGCGTAAATCTGCATGACGAGCGGATTCTTTTCCGCGATGCCTCCGCAATTGACGATTTGCTCCACTTTGACGCCATACTCTTCGAAGCGGTTGATGATCGTCAAGGCGCCGAAGGCCGTTGCCTCGATGAGCGCCCGATAGATTTCGGCAGGAGTGGTGTACAGCGTCTGACCCAGGAGGAGGCCGGTCAGGCGCTGGTCGACTAGGATGGTGCGGTTGCCGTTATTCCAATCGAGAGCGAGCAAGCCGGACTCGCCCGGCGCCAGTTTGGCGGTCACCGTGGAAAGCTCCTCGTGGGAGCCGGCGTTGCGGCCACCAGGCCGGATGTAGTTCACAAACCAGTTAAAGATGTCGCCGACCGCCGACTGGCCCGCTTCAAGGCCATAATATCCTGGGAGGATGCTCCCCTCGACGATCCCGCACAAACCGGGGATATCCGCCAGCTCCTGACCGACCGGTACCACCATCATGTCGCACGTGCTCGTTCCTATGATCTTGACCAGCGTGCCCGGTGCAATGCCGGCGCCGACACCCCCAAGGTGAGCGTCGAACGCGCCCACAGCCACTGGTATGCCAGCAGGCAGGCCGGTGCGCTCGGCCCATTCCTCAGTCAAACCGCCGACGGCGCGGTCAATCGTGTGAGCCTCGCGCGGCAGCCGGGAGCGCAGGTCGCCCAGTTTCGGATCGAGCTGCGATAAGAACTCAGCATCGGGGTAGCCGCCCCAACTGCCGTTGTACATCGCCTTGTGGCCGGCCGCGCAGACGCCCACGGTCAACCTGTCCGGCGCTTCGGTCCCGGTGAGCATCGCAGGCGCCCAGTCGGCGCATTCCACCCAGGTGTACGCAGCGTCAAAAACCTCAGGACTGGTCCGCAGACAGTGAAGGATCTTGCTGAAATACCATTCGCTGCTGTAAGTGGAGCCGCACTTGGCAAGATGGTGCGGGCGGATCTTCTTCGCCAGCTCGGTGATTTCCGCAGCTTCGGCCACGCCCGTGTGATCTTTCCACAGCCAGGCCATGGCTGCAGGGTTATTGGCAAACTTCTTTTGGAATGCAAGCGGCCGGCCCTCACGGTCTACCGGGATCGGCGTGCTTCCGGTCGTGTCGACCCCGATGCCGATGACCTGCTCCGGCTTGAAGCCGCGCACCGCCTTCCTTGCTTGTGCGATCGCTTTCCTGATGGTTACCTGCGCCCCCTTGGCGTAGTCGGACGGGTGCTGTCGGGCGAGGTTCGGGTCGCGGGTCAGTATCACGCCGGCTTCGCCGTGCTCGTACTCCCAAACCGCCGTAGCAACTTCGCGGCCGTTGGCGACATTGACGAGGAGGGTGCGCACCGAGTTGGTGCCGTAGTCCAGACCGATGGCGTATTTTGCGTTCATAGGAATCACGTTGGAATGGGTTACAGTCCGATGTCGATTATGACTTTACTTACATTGTCCCGATACTCCGCGTTGAGTTGAAAGGCTTCTGCGGCCCGTTTCAAAGGGAAACGGTGGCTGACCAGGCTGCGCACATCCACGAGGCCGTTTTGCACCAGATGAAGGGCGCGCGGATACGCATGCTTCATGCGGCGGCTCATCGTGATGCTAAGGCCCTTGCGACGCGCAGTGGAATGCTTCATGGCAAGGCGGTCGTCTGAAGGAATTCCTACCAGCACAACACGCCCGCCAGGCCGGGCGATCTCGGCGGCTTGTTCCACAGACGGCCCGCCCCATGCAGCTTCGATGACCACGTCGGCGCCCAGGCCGTCCGTTTGATCCAGAATCGAGCGGGTGGCGTCTTCCATTTCGAAATTGATGGGAAGGCCGCCGAACTTGCGGGCCAGCTCCAGCCGCCAGCGAAGCCGGTCGGTAACAAAGACGGGATCGGCTCCGGCGAGTTTCACCATCTGCAGGATGAGAAGTCCAATCGGCCCCGCACCAAGAATGGCTACGTTGGTCGCCACGCAAATGCGCGCGAGGTCGACCGCGTGGATCGCAACCCCGAGCGGCTCCAGCAACGCCGCGGTGACATCATCAATCGCCTCCGGCAACGGGAAGCAACAGCTCGCGGGCATGTGCATGCACTCGCACAAGCTGCCTCCATCCGGGTAATTGCCGCAGAAATGCAGGTGGCTGCAGAGATTCGGATGCCCCTCCCGGCAAAGCGCGCACCGGCCGCACGGCTGCGCCGGGTTCACCGCCACCCGGGTACCGGGCCGGATGGGCTCGAAATGCCCGTCGAGCGCCTCAAGGCTGGCTGTCTCGATCATGCCGGAGAACTCGTGGCCGAGGATGAGCGGGCCTTCCACCCTGGTGTCGCCGATACGGGAGTCGAGGTAGGAATGCAGGTCGCTGCCGCACAGGCCGGTCGCTTTGACACGGATCAGCACCTGGCCGGGTCCCGGCGGCCCCGGATGCGGCACCTCTTCGAGCCGCAAATCCGACGGCCCGTAGAGGCGCGCGGCAAGCATGCGTGCGGGATAGTCCGTGTCTTTCGTGGTTTCTCCTCTTATGCGTGGTGGTAAACTTCCCAGCCCAGATATTTGCTCAGCGCTTCTTTCACACCCGCGGCGACGCAGGTCGGGTTGACGGCGACGTGGTGCTCGAAGCCGTTCTCGCAGATGTGGGCGAGCAGCTTCTGGAAATTCGGAATGCGCACGACGCCGTAGCCGCCGAACGTCTGGAGTGGATCATCCGTCAGCTCGCCTTCGCCAATGTAAGCGCGAATCCTGCCCGCAGTGTCGTCCGTGCTGACGCGCAGATACGTGAATGGCGCGGCCTTGACCCGCCCCACGACAGTGCCGTAGGTGTTTTCCTTGCCTACCGTTCCGGCAATGATTGCCTGGTAATCCATTGCCGGCCGCACTTTGCCCGTGTCGACGAAGAGGTCCTTGGGCAGATTGCTGCAGTGGAAAATCACGCCCTTGTCAGGATCGTCGCCGAAATTGTTGTTCCAATCCACCAGGGCGCTGGGCCGGCCGCTCCCTCGGGCCATCGCAACCATCGCCACGGTCCCCATGACGTCGGTTTCGCAAGCGCTGCACATGAGCGCGTTGCTCATCATGCTCATCAGCGTGCAGGGAACCACGCCGAAGAATTCCTCCATCGCCGTCCAGCATTGGATGGCGGTCGCGTCCAGTCGGGTTTGCTTCATCCAACCGTCCACGGCGGCGCCGAACTTCGCCATCTTTAGCAGCGCCGCCGCCGGCACATTCGCGGTGCCGACGTAATCATGGATCTCTTTGAGTTTGCTCTGCACCGGCGCATCGGCGTCCTTCATTTTGCCGATCCAGCCGAACAGCTCAAACAGATCGAGGGTCTCGATGCTGATGCCGGATTGCTCAAGCAGCTTTTCGCTGTAGCGCACGGTGTTGAAGGCCGTGGGCCGCGCGCCGAGGGCGCCGATGCGCAGGTTGCGCAGGCCCTTGACCACGCGGCAGGTCACCATGAAATCGGCAAGATCCTGCTCGAAGCTCGCGTGGTCAGGATTGACCGTATGCCTCCGGGTGAGCGTGAACGGGATGCCGTATTGCCGGAGGTTGTTGCACACCGACATCTTGCCGCAGAAGCTGTCGCGACGATCCTTGATCGTCATGTGCTTCGGATCGTCGTTGAAGGCCTGTACCAGCACGGGGACTTTCAGGCCGGACCAGCGGATGGCGTTGGCCACGCCGCGCTCGTCGCCGAAATTCGGCAGCGTGACCAGGATGCCGTCGATCTTGCCGCCGTTCTGCTTGAACAAATCGGCGCCCTGTTGCGCATCAGCCAGCGATTCGACTGAGCCGAACTTCGTCGCGGTTTCGGGCAGAATGACTGCGCCAATGCCTAATTTTTCCAAAACCCGCAGGATTTCCTTGCGCCCGGTGTCGCACAGGCGGTCCGGGAAAAATCCTCGGTTTCCAACGATGATGCCAAGAGTTGTCATAGATTTTGTCATTTCCCGTTTTTTATTCGTGATAGCTCAACCAACCGCTGAGAGCTTTCTGAGGCGCCAAGGCGGTTGGCACCGACTCTTCTTTTTCCATCGGCAGCACCAGTCGATCAATCCCAACCGCGACTAATCCCGCGGTGCGGCGCCGCGGCGCGCTTTCGATCTCCACCTTGCCGAAACGCGCCCACATCGCGCCCTTCGCGATGGCTTGGGAAAGATAGTCCATCACTGCAGACGGCAGCTCCGTGAGAATCCCGGTGATGATGAGTCGTCGAAGTCCCAGCACGTTCAGCGCGCCCGCGAGCACGACCGCGGTCGCATCCAGCGTTTCCGCCAGCCACCTGGGAACGCCTTTCCGGCTGATCGCGTCGGCAAGGTATTTCCAGCTATGCCGAACGCCGTCTTGAGCGACAGCGTGACTTTGCAGCAGCCCGCGCATCGACACGAGGGTCTCGATGCAGCCCACCGCCCCGCAGCCGCACTTGCGCCGGTTGCCGAGCACCGGCGTGTGCCCCAACTCACCGCTGAGCGGCAGCGGATTGGTATAGAGTTTCCCCGCCACAATCGCGGCGCCGCCAACGCCCTCGCCGAAATCCACCAGCAGGAAGTCGTCCTCCTTGGGATCGACACTCTGGTGTCCGAGCGCCAGCGCACGTTCCTCCTGCACCAGCTCCACGGGCGCGTGCCACACCCGCCGGATCAACCCGGAAAGCTCCACCGACTCGGTCCAGTGCAGGTTCGGGGAGAACAGCACGCGGGCGCCGGGTTCGTCGACGATGCCCGGCGCGCTCACCAACACGCCCCAGAATTTTTTCTGTGGGATCTTGGCGGCGGCAACCTTGAGCTGGCGAACCCAGCCTTCTCCCGAAGCGGGAGTTTTCACCCGTACGGCCCAACAGTCCTCGGGATTGACCCCCACAGGCACTGCCGCCAGTTTTGTTTCGCTTACATCCAATTGGATCGCCAGAAACCGTACCTGGCTCCGGTTCAGTTGCAGTATCCGCCCCGGACGCCCGACCCTTCCCCGGACGTCGACCGCCCTGAGCACGGCCTCCTGGACTGAGGCGGCTCCTTCATCGACCTCCTCGAGCACGCCCAGCCGGAGCAATTCGTCGGCGATCTTACCGGCGGTCGGCTGGCTTAACCCGAGCGACTTGGCCAAGTCGGCCCGGGAAGCCTGACCGACTCGCTGCAAGCGTCCCAACAAGGCACGCTTGTTGATGCGACCCATCTTGGTTGGAATAAGTACCATGATACTTAGTTAACAATGCGAACTATTGTTTCTGCTCCTGCCGTGTCGTGTCAATTTGCTTGTGCCGCCTGTGCCGAAGCCACGCACTTCGCTGATACTTGTGGCCGGATCTCGACGCCAATCCATCTGCCTCCGGATCCATGCCTGATCTGGTAGTTACAGAAGACGAGCCATGATAAGAGACCCGTCGCCTGTTGGCAATCGCGATTTTGAGTGAGCTTGCCGGGCCGCTTCTACGATCACCAAACATACGCAGGACAGGAGAGGCCCTTTCGGGAGTTTCGCGTCTTTCGCAGCCTTATTCCAGCGCCGCCGCAGCCGGACCTGGGCCGGTACGCGGTCTGCGCATGAGCAGCACAAGAGGAATGATCAGAAGGAAGATGAGGCCGAGCAGCTGGAATGCGTAGTTGAAGGACAGGATGCCTGCCTGCTGCTGCGTCATGCCAAACAAGGTCGCGTAGGTGCGCCTGGTTGCGGTTGAGACGTCGGACCCCTTCCCCACAAACATCGACTGGAGCCTCTGGAACATGATCTGGGAGTTCATGTCGTAGGGATTGACATGGGCTATAAGAACATTGGTGTGCTGCTGCTGCTGCCGTTCGAGCACCGTCTCGATGATTGCGATCCCTGTGCTGCCGCCGATATTTCTCATCAAGTTGAAAAGGCTCGTCGCGTTCCCCATCCCCTCTTTTGCAATCCGATCCATTGTCGTCGTTGCAAGCGGTACGAAAAGCAGTCCCAGACCGAGACCCTGGACGAACTGCGGCCAGAAGATGTTCCAGTAGCCGACGTCGAGGTTGAGCCACGAGAGCCAGTAAAGCGCGAAACCGCCGGTCAGGAAACCGGCGACCAGGAGCTTGCGCGGGTCGACTCTCGCCATCATGATACCCACCAGCGGCATGGCGAGCAGCGTGCCCAGGCCGCGCGGCACCATGGCGATCCCGGCCTGAAGCGGCGGATATCCCAGCAGCGTCTGCAACAGGATCGGCAATAGCACCATGCTCCCGTAAAGCACGAACCCCATGAGCGTGATCAGGACCACGCCCGCGCCATACGTGCGGTCCCGGAATACGCGCAGGTTGGTTACCGGATTCCTCGTTCGCAGCTCGAAAGCGACAAAAAGCGGCAGAGCAATGACCGCGGTCAGGAGCACCGCCGTAATCCACGTTGATGCAAACCAGTCTTCCTGTTGTCCTTTGTCCAGGGCGATCTGCAACGCGCCGATGCCGACGGCCAGCAATCCGATCCCCCAGTAGTCGATGCCCGCCGTCCCGCGCCGGATATACGGCGGATCAGAGACGAAGGACCGGATCATGAAAACGGAAAGAACGCCGACGGGAATATTGATGTAGAAAACCCATCGCCATGAGTAGGTGTCGGTAAGCCACCCGCCGAGGACAGGCCCGAGGATCGGTGCAACGACGATCCCCACTCCAAAAAAGGCCATGGCCTTCCCGCGCTCCCGCGGCGGAAACGCTTCGAGCATGATCGCCTGCGCTGTCGGCTGCATGACACCGCCCGTCATGCCCTGGACGATGCGGCAAACAATCAACGCCTCCAGGTTCGGCGACAGGCCGCAGAAAAACGAGGCCGTGGCGAATCCCGTCACTGCGATCAGCAGGAGCCGTTTGCGCCCGAAGTAGTTTGCCAACCAGCCGGTGATCGGCAGGATGATTGCGTTGGCCGCCAGGTAGGATGTGAGCGCCCAGGTCGACTCTTCGATGCTGGCCGAGAGGCTGCCGGCAATGTGCGGCAGCGACACATTGACCACGGTGGTGTCCAGCACCACCATAAAGGTGCCGAACATGACCGACAGGGACACCAGCCATCGGTTGACGTCGGGAGTAGCTGCCTCTAACGGCCGGCTCATGGCGTCACTTCAAGTATACGGTGGGGACCACCGACATGCCGGGGCGCAACAGGTGATCCGGATCCTGTCCCTTGTCAAAGACGATTTTTACCGGGATGCGCTGCACCACTTTCACATAGTTTCCGGTCGCGTTTTCAGGGGGCAGAAGGCTGAAGCGCGTACCGGTGGCGGCGGCGATGCTTTCAACGCGGCCCCAGTACCTTCGAGCATAAGCATCGACCGAGATGCTCACCCGTTGGCCGGGGCGCATGTTGCGCAACTCCGTTTCCTTGAAATTGGCCGTCACCCAGATATCCTCGAGCGGCACAAGGGCAAGCAAGGGTTGACCGGGCTGAACGATCTGCCCGGGCTCCACGCTCTTCTTGCCAACCACGCCGCTCGTGACACTCTTGATCGTAGTGTACTGCAGATTGAGGCGAGCCTGTTCCATGGCAGCTTCGGCCAGCTTGACCTTTGCTTCCGCTGCCGCAACCTTCGCCTGCGTAACCGCAACCTGGTCCGGTCCCGTTTCGGCCGCGCTCACTTCCGCTCTTGCCTGCTCCACCAGCCTGTTTGCCTGCACCAGGCGGCTCTCAGCCACAGCCACGCTATGCTCCGCCTCCGAAATCTCCGACTTCGCTGCATCCTCGCTGGCTCGAGCGCCTTCTTCCAAGGCGACGGCAGCGTCGTATTGCTGTTGCGAGATCTCGTCCTTGACGATCAATCGCTTCATCCGGTCGAGGTCCTGTGTCAGACGCACATGGTTGGCGGTTGCCTCGCGCAGCCGCGCCTGGGCCGTTGTCAATCGCGCTCGTGCTGTCTCAACCTCGCCGGAGGCGGCGATGGCACCTGCTTGCACCCGCCTCAGGCTCGCCCCTGCACTCGCCACTTGGCTGGCCGTTGTGGTGGAGGTAATAGGGACACCCGGGCGGGTCGCCTGCAACGACGCCCTCGCACCGGCGAGGTTCGCTTCTTGGAGCGCGAGCGCCACCTCGTAGTCTTTCGGATCAATTTGGACCAGGATCGTCCCTGCCGCCACATACCGATTGTCATCCACATTGACGGTCAGCACCGTTCCACCCACACGGGATGCCACCGGCACGATGTGTCCATCGATCTGCGCATCATCGGTCGATTCCCTGTCTGCAAAGTACTGCCAGGCAAAATAGGCCGCGGCCAGCGCTACACCCGCGAGCAGAACCAAGCCAATTTTCACGGCAGGGCGGCCCGCGCCCGTCTTCGAACCGGCATTCTCATTACGCGTCATATGCGCTTTCCAACGAAGTCTGTCATTTATGCAAACCCGACATGTTACCTGCGTTAGCGGGTCGGGTCGAGAATATTCAGACTCAGGGACGGAAGTTCCGGGGATGTTTCTGTGCGAGCCACCAGAAGGCGCAAACCACCAAGGCATGGTCAATGGCGCCGGAGGCGATGATTCCGGGGATGTCGCACAGAGGCCGCGTCAACACTTCGAGGTCTTCGCCCTGGTCCAACTCGGGTTCCCCAATCTGGCGGCAGTTCTCAAGAAGATACGTGTAGCAGCGGTTGTTGAGAAAAGCGGGGTTGGGGGTCACAATGCCAAGCAGCATCGGCTCGTCTCCGGCATATCCCGACTCCTCCCGAAGCTCACGGATCGAAGCCTGCGCGGGCGTTTCCCCCTTGTCAACCATGCCGCCGGGAATCTCAAGAGTGAAATCCCGGACGCCGTGTCGAAACTGCCGGACGAGCACGACCTCCTCTTCAGGAGTCAAAGCCACGATATTGACCCAGTCTCCCGCCTTGAGCATGCTTATGCTGCGGCGTTGGCCAGTGCGTGGGGACCGGGCATGCAGCCGATTCACCTGGAATATCCCCATGTCGGCGACTAGTTCCTCTTCTTCATGTAGCCAGGGTCTCAATTTCATGGCCAGCCACCACCGGAGATCGGTTGGCCCGGCTGTCCGGAGCCCTCAACTCCAACCCAATCGCCCAAGAGAAAGCGGCAGGGCGCCCACGGATCGGCCGCTTTCGCGGCCGGAGCGGTTGATCCTGCGGGTTTGCTTTGACCCAAATTGTGCGCCTGAAAGGTCAGCAAAGCACCGAGGTAAAGTATCACCAGTTTGGATGTTGCCAATGTTTTCATGAGGGCCCTCCGCACAAGAAGCGTCGAATAAAAAAAGCAATAAAGCCCACCGGCAACAGTCGCACCTGGTTTGCGCTGTCGCACGGGCTCGCACCAGCGAAGAGTTTTGACATGATACTCGCGAAATTGCTGACAGGCACCTTTTTTCAGGAGCGAAAAAAGGTGCCTGTCAGCAATTTCGCGGGCCGCGTTTAGTAGCCGCGAGTTCGGTGTCGGGGTTATACTGCTCAGTTCCTGCAGAGGCACGACTTCGCGCTGGCTCTGCGGATACGAATAGAAGAATCCCTGGAAAGGTGTCGGAAGGATGATTCATGAATACCGAAGCACGAATCGCTAACTACGCAGCGGCGCATGAGGCCGAAATCACAAGGACTCTTTCCGAGTTGATTGCGATACCAACCGTGAATCCGCCCGGTCGCTCGTACTGGGAATGTGTGGACTATCTCTCCGGCCTGCTACAGTCGTGGGGAGTCGAGCACCGGATGTTTTCCGTGCCTCATGAAAGTCACCCCCGATATTCGATCATTGGTTCGTTCGGCGAAGGTGAAGACGGTCTCCACTTCCATGGCCACTACGACGTCGTCGTAGCCCAATCTCCTGAGCAGTTCCAACCTCGGCAGCAGGACGGCCGCCTCTATGGGCGCGGCAGCTCCGATATGAAGGGCGGGATCGTTGCCATGCTCTTTGCTCTTCGGGCGATCCAGGAGTGCGGGGCCAGGCTCTCGAAGAGGATCACCTTTGCACTCGTCCCCGATGAGGAAACCGGCGGTCGCCTGGGCACGCGACATCTCGCCGAGGCGGGACTTTTGCCGCGCACCAGCTTTGGCATGCTGATGCCCGAGCCGACCAGCGGAGTGATCTGGAACGCCTGCAGAGGTGCGCTGACCTTGCGAGTTCGCATCAACGGCAGAATCGCACACGTGGGACTTTCCCAGCAAGGCGTCAACGCGTTCGAGGGCATGGTAGAAGTGGTGCACTCGCTGCTGGCATTGAAGCGCAGCGTTGTGGCGAGACGGACTGCTATGCCTATAAGCCCACCCGGAGCCAACCGTTCGGTTATGGTCCTCGGCGGCGAGTCGGGCAGCGGCCTCAATTTTAATACTGTTCCCGAGAGCGCCTGGTTCTCTATTGACCGGAGGATCAATCCCGAGGAGAGCCTCACCCAGGCGAGGGCAGAGCTGGATCAGGTCTTCGAAAAACACCGCAAGCACGGAATCAATATCGAAGTGGAGATCGTGCAGGAAGGCGAATCGGCCGTTGCACCCACCGACACCCGGCTGGGACAGATCCTTTCGCAGACAGCCAAGGAAGTAACCGGGACAGTGCCGCGTTTTGAACTCTGCCCGGGCGTGCTGGAGACCCGGTTTTTCACGAACCAGGGAATCCCCGCTTACAGCTACGGTCCCGGACTGCTCGAGATCTCGCACGGTCCGCATGAGTACGTCGATTTGAGCGCCGTGTTGCATTGCACGACGGTATACGCCCTCACCGCAGTCCGTTTGACGGAGCGATCGAGCCCAAAGCGCTAATGCATGTTTTGCTTGCCAACTCGGCCCGACAAAGATATCCTCGCCCCCACTGGCATTATCTCTTTCTGAGTGACATTTCTTGACCAACAAAAGACACCCGACATTTTGTCTACAAGGAGGAATGGGTATGCCGAACCACGTTCAATCCCGGCGCATGTATCAGAAGGGCCTGGTTGTACTCTCGGCCCTTCTCCTGTTAATTCCGTTAGCACATTTCGCCAAATCGGCAGCAGACACCAACCTGGTTACCAAGGCCAACTATGTGCTGGCCGCACAATGGACGGCACAGAAGGTTGGCAAGCTCGTCTTCGACACTTCGGTGACGCCGCACTGGCTCGAAACCGGCGACCGTTTCTGGTACGCCTACCAGACCAACCAGGGCCGGAACTTCTACCTGGTCGATCCGGTGAAAAAGAGCAAGACACTTCTGTTCGATAACGCCAAAATAGCCGCGATGCTGACCGCGATCACTCGCATTCCGTATGATGCTCAGCATCTGCCATTCAACACGGTCAGGTTTGTCAAGAAGGAGACTGCCTTCCAGTTCCAGTTCGACGTGCCCATAGACGCCGACATCGTCACCACTAAGAAGGCAGATCAGACGGCTGCAAAGACTGACCAGACCGTCCAAACAGAGCAGACTGGCCAGACAGGCCAAAGAGGCCAGACGCAGGGGCAAAGAGGTCAAGGCGCGCGAGGGGGTGCGCCCGCAGCTGCACCCAGAACAAAAACCCTCTATTTCGAATACGACCTGGCGACCGGCAAGATCCAGTTGCTTGAGGATTACAAACCACCAGAAAGGAAGCCGGCGTGGGCCAATGTGTCTCCCGACGGCAAGACCATCGTCTTTGCCCGGAACCACAATCTTTACATGATGGACGACGTCAATTTCGAAAAAGCCAAAAAGGACGTGAATAACACCGACAAGACCATTGTCGAAACCCAGCTCACCACCGACGGAGTCGAGCACTACAGCTTCGGCGGGCGCGGAGGAAGAGGAGGTGGTGATCAACAGCAGCAGGAAGAGATGACCACCACTCAGGGTCAGGACCAGGGTGAAGGGCGGGGCAGAAATGTTCGCACGGCGCCTATTGCCCTCTACTGGTCCAAGGACTCCAAGAAATTCTGTGTCAGGCGTACGGACGATAGGAAAGTTGCCGATCTCTGGGTGATCGACACACTCGCCAATCCACGCCCGACACTCCGGACCTATCGCTATGCCATGCCCGGCGAAGCGAACGTGCCGCAGCAAGAAATCCTGACTTTTGACCGCGATACCAAGGCGCGCGTGAAGGCAAAAGCAGACGCCTGGAAGGACGAAAACATGACAGTCCTGCCTGCGCGTGTTTCCGCCCTCTTTCGGGAGCAGAATCCGGATCGCACGGAACAGACCTGGTTCACCGACGCTCCTGACAAGATCTACCTCACCCGCATCAGTCGCGATATGCACAAGCTGGATGTATGCGTCGTGAATCCCGACACGGGCGACACCAAGGTGCTCGCCGAAGAGCGCTTGAACACTTACATCGAGACCCAAACGCCGCGTCTCATCAACAACGGCCAGGAGTTCATCTGGTGGTCGGAGCGGGATGGATGGGGCCACCTCTATCGTTATGACATCAATGGAACGCTGAAGAACCAGATCACATCGGGTGAATTCGTCTGCGTTTCAGCCGGCGGCGGCGGGGGTGGCGGCGGCGGCGGCGGCGCTATCCAGGGCATCGATGAAAAGAGCGGCACGCTCTTCTTCACTGCGGCTGGCCGTGAGCCGGGGGAGGATCCGTACTACACGCATCTCTATCGGGTCAATCTCGATGGCACCGGTTTGAAGCTGCTCAATCCCGGCGACGCGTCGCATGCCGTGAGTATGAGCGAATCGTCGAAGTACTTCGTCGACAACTCCTCCCGCGTCAACACGGCTCCCCGGTCGGCATTGTATGATACCGCCGGCAATTTGGTGATGGAACTCGAGACGACGGACGTCAAGCCTTTGCTGGAAGCCGGATACAAGTTTCCGGAACCGTTCAAAGTAAAGGCTGACGACGGCATCACCGACATCGGTGGCGTGATGTACAAGCCGTTCGATTTCGATCCCAACAGGAAGTATCCGATCATCCTGAACGTCTATCCCGGCCCGCAGACCGAGAGCGTAACTAAGGCCTTCTCCCCGCGCAGTTACAACAATTTCCTGGCGCAGTTCGGGTTCATCGTGATCGAAGTCGGGAATCGCGGCGGCAACCCGCAGCGCTCCAAGTGGTATCACAATTACGGCTACGGCAACCTCCGCGATTACGGGCTGGCCGACAAGAAAGCTGCGGTAGAGCAGCTGGCCCATCGCTATTCGTTCATCGACATCGACAAAGTCGGCATCTACGGGCATTCAGGCGGCGGATTCATGTCTGCGGCCGCAATGCTTGTGTATCCCGACTTCTTCAAGGTGGCATGGTCCGAATCGGGCAACCATGAAAACAACGTCTACAACAACACCTGGAGCGAGAAGAACCACGGCATTAAAGAGGTGACCGACAAGGATGGAAATACCACGTTCGAGTTCAGCATCGATAAGAACTCCGAGCTTGCCAAGAACCTCAAGGGGCGCCTGATGCTGACGACGGGCGATTATGACAACAACGTTCACCCGGCCAACACCATGCGGCTCGCGGACGCCTTGATCAAGGCGAACAAGCGCTTCGACATGATGATCTTCCCCGGGCAGCCGCACTCGTACGGCCCCGACGGCGACTACTGCAACTGGATCCGCGCCGATTACTTCTGCAAGTGGCTGATCGGCGACTTCGCGAGCAACGTCGATCTCGTCGAGCTTGCCCGTGAGAGAGAGCAAACTGGGAAAGCAGCGGAAACCACGGGAGGCAGAGGCCTCGGCAGGGGCAGGGGCAGCGGCCCTAATCTGCGCCACTGAACCACTGCGGAAAGGGGACAGTCACCAATGTCCCAATGGTGACTGTCCCCGCTTCGTCAGTTGTTGCCCATTTCCACAACGGAGAGGAATACCAAGCGTGCCAGGTCCACCATGATGTCCGGGGCAATTATGTCGATGGAGTCATGCGTGGTGTGGTAGGTGGCGAATGGCAGCCGGGGCCCGGCCGAGGTGCCGAACGAGATGGTCGGAATATTGGCCCACATAAAGTGAGCCGCATCCTGGCGCGGGCGTGCTAGGTTCGCATTGAAGCCTGCGCTCACCGGGCGGTGAATATATTTGCGGTTGTTGCGATCGATGACTTCCCACAGTTGCGGATAATTCTTGCCGGCTCCCGCGTTGATGCGGTCTCCCCGGCCGACGGTTTCGAGATTGATAAATCCCTTGACCTTGTCGTTGGGAATCAGCGGGTGCGCCAAATAGTACTCCGACCCCTTGACACCCTGCTCTTCTGCGCCGAACAGAAGGAAGATCACGGAGCGCTTGAGCGATATTCCGGATTTCCCGAGCGCTTCGGCGACCCCCAGAGTGATGGCCACGGCGGAAGCGTTGTCTGTCGCCCCCGGCATCAGTACAGGATTTCGACCTAAGCCGTCGAGATGGCCGCCGATGATGATCGCCTCGCTCTTCAAAACCGGATCCTTCCCCTCGAGGAAGCCGATGACGTTGGCTCCGATCCCTTCCGGGTGATGCTCGGTGGTATTCTTGAGCGTCACCGTCTTTCCGGTCGCAAACGATGCTGGTTCCTTTGCCGTGCGGACGTGCTCGAGAAGCGCATCATGTTTTTTGCCGGTCCCGGCAAACAGGTCATTGACAACACTCGGCCCCAGGTACGTCAATTGGAAGTCCTTGATGAATACGCAGTTTGGATTGGTGATAAAGTAGTCATAGACCATCCCTGCGGCGCCGTGAGCCTTGGCGTTCTTAACCTTGTAATCATGGAATGAATAAGGCCGCCATCGTTTGAATTCGTCCGCTTCCTTGTCCGGGGAGACAGGCACCTCCGGTTCGACCAGAACGATCTTCCCTTTGACATCGACCCCCTTGTACTCGTCGTAGTTCAGCTCGGGAGCTGTGATGCCATAGCCCACATACACCACTTCGGCGGTGATTGTGCCGGAGTCAGAAGTCGAACCCGGGAAGTAATCGTTTTCAAAACGGTATGTCTTCTTGATGACATCTCCATTCCCCACGGGAATCTGCAAGCTGACTTCGTCGCCGGGCAGCACCAGCGTGTACGGGTTCGGGAAGCTCTGCGTATAGGCGCCCTTGTCACCGCCCGGCTTTATATTCCAGGATTTAAAAAGGTCGGCCGCCCATTGGGCGGCTTTGCTAAAACCCGGTGTTCCAGTCAAGCGGCCGTCGTATTTTTCCGAGCTCAGGTCTTTCACGTACTCGTAGAGCGTTTGGCTCGCGATCGAGTGCATGATCGACATGAGATTGTCTTCACTGGCCTGATCCGGCTTCGTAGCCGTTTGTTGCCCGGGAAGCAAACCGGCCATTGCAGCAAGAAGTAGGAACAGCAGAAGATTTCGACTGAGGAATCGCGGTTTCATAGGGACGCCTCCTGATAGAGCTATGACATGCTTATCTGGCCGGCCGATCGAATGCGGCACAGCTCCGGGAATTAACTCTAGTAGCGCCACGATAACACCGTCCGCTCGAGGAAACAAGGCACAGCAAATGGGAATGCGTTCCTGGAGCGCAGCAGCTTGCTGCCGCCTTCGGCGGGAGCAACGCAGTATAGGAAAACAAGGATTCCTCAGGGCAGCATACAGCCCAAAGCCTGCGTCGCAAATTCCACAAGTTTCTTGACCTGGGTCAAGTACAACCGTTCCGCGCACATGTAACATCAAGCTGGACTCAAAATCTGGAGAGCCAACATGAAGCGCAAGATCATTCATATTGATGAAAGCAAATGCAATGGGTGCGGACTGTGCATTCCAGACTGCCCGGAAGGAGCGCTCCAAGTGATTGACGGCAAGGCGCGATTGATCGGCGATCTTTTCTGCGACGGTCTAGGAGCTTGCCTCGGGCATTGTCCGGAGGGCGCCATCACAATCGAGGAGCGGGAAGCTTCTCCTTACGACGAGCGCAAGGTCATCGCCGGCATCGCAGCACAGGGGAAAGCGGTGATTGAAGCACATCTGAAGCATCTGCAGGAGCACAATGAGGAAACCTGTCTGCGGCAGGCGCTGGACTATCTGCACGAACATGGCTTCGTTGTGGATTCAGCGATCCGGCGCAGCAAGCGCTTGCCGGCGGCGCAGAGTCTCGGCGCCTGCCCGGGATCGCAGGCCGTAAGCTTCGGTGCGTCCACGGAGGGAGTTGGGGCTCGTGAAGTGCAGGAGCTCCCCTCGCGGCTGACGCACTGGCCCATACAGCTCCACCTCATCTCGCCCCACGCCCCCCACTATCGCGGCTCAGACTTGCTGCTGGCAGCCGATTGCGTTGCCTACACGCTAGGGGGATTCCACGAGAATCACTTACGAGGCAGAACGCTCACTATCGCCTGCCCGAAGCTGGACGCCGGCCAGGAAAGCTACCTGGAGAAACTTACCAGCCTCATCGGCGAGGCGGAGGTGAAGACCTTGACCGTCATGGTGATGCAGGTGCCTTGCTGTGCCGGGCTCATGCACCTCGCTCGCAGAGCCGTGGAACAGGCCGGCCGCAAGATACCCATCCGCTATCTGGTCGTCGGTCTCCTGGGAGAGATTCTGCAGCAAGGCACCCTGTGACAGCTTCGGCGCCTGTCAATCTGGCTGCTTGTCGCACTGTTGATTGCCCCCGGAGGTTGCGGCAATTCAGGCAGTGGTGCGCGCCCCTTGGAACGATATGCCGTGGCATCCCAAAAACGAACCACCAAGACGCCAAGACCTCAAAGAACCAAGAGCTAAGGGGGCTTTGGCTGCGCCGGAGGCGATTCCGCAGCTGCACTGCGGAATCACTTCTGGCGCGGGCATCAGGGACAAGCGCATGGGGGACAGGTGCAACAGGGAAGCATGGGGATCTCGCCGTAAATCCCAGGCTCCAGAATAGCTTCTTCCGAGCGCTTGTCCCCGATGCCCGTGCCAGGAGCGGCAGCCAAAGCCTGTTGCCGACGTACCATCCATCACAATCCTGTGTAATCCCAGGGTCTTTGTGGTTCCAAAGGAATTCGGATGATTGGCACGCAGCGTCTGAATCGCTGCGAATATTGGATGCGGCTTGCAATGATGATGCAGCTTCTGCTAGGATCTGCAACGCGCTCACACGACATTGACATTCTTGCCTGGATCATAAGGTTCTCGACATGCGCAAGGTTCCTTTGGCCGAATCGATCAGAATTATCGCACGAGGCTCGTTGAACTGGCTCGCCGAGCGCCCCATCGTGGTTTCCTTCGAAGTGACTGATTCATGCACTTGCGATTGCAAGCATTGCGACCACGGCGGCCCCAAAGAGACTTCACGCAACTTGAAACCGAAGGATTACCGCCGGTACATGGAAGTGCTGCGCTCCGCCGTTGTGCAGGTGTCGGGCGGCGAGCCTTTATTGCGCACGGATTTAATCGAGATCGTCCGCAATATCAAGAATCCATCAGGTCTTCCCTATACCATCCTGGTCTCGAATTGGTCTCTCATGACGAAAGACCGCTACTTGGCGCTCCGGCAGGCAGGCGTGAACCAATTCTCCGTCAGCCTCGATTTTCCCGATGAGCGCCACGACGAGTTCCGGCGACTCAAGGGATTGTACCGGCATTTGAGTGAGATCGTGCCCAGTCTTGCTGCGCTCGGCCATGATGACATCGTGTTGAACAACTGCATTACCAGCGAGAATGTCAGGGAAATCAACGCCATCGCCGACAAGGCGCGCGCATGGGGAGTCAATATCAGCTACAGCGCTTACTCCCCCCGCCGCACCGGCTGCCGCGACTACTTCCTCGAAACGCCGGAGCAACTTGCCACTCTAGGGCAGGCACTGGGTCGGATCAAAAGGCAGATGGATGGGAGCCACTGGATCGTCAATGCCAAGAGCACGCTCGAGGCAACCCAGCGCTACTTTGAGAACGGCGGTGAACCCGGATGCAAGGCCGGCCTGCGCTTCCTGGTGGTAACGAGCGACGGTGCGCTGCAACCCTGCTCGATGCAGTTCAAGCGCTATCCGCTCCACGATCAGGCTCGCATGGTGGAGGAATTCACCCGACATAACGTTTGCGATGAGTGCTACGTGTCGATCCGCTCCTACCTCGACAAGAGCTTCCCCAAGATCCTGCGAGAAAACGTCGCCGGCTTCTTCTCTTTCAAACCGCGCGCGAACTCCTGTTGACCGTCGAGCACGCAGGAGCCCATTTCATCATTGCTTGTGGATGGCAGCAGTTTGCGGCACACAACCCGCTCGAAGATGGAAACTTGTCCGCCCGACAGGCTCCGTGTGGGGCATCCTCCGGCCAAAACGGATCTCAGGGGCGCGTCTGCTTGTGCCGGCGGTAGAGGATTCGATTATTTCACGTCTTCTGGGATATCATGTTTCGGGGGATTCATGAGCGAGGCAGCAACTCGACAACCGTCCATATGGATCATCTCTCTCGAGCCGTGGCCGCGGGCCATGCTTCGCGCCGAGCTGATCGAGCGCGGTTATGATGCAACCGGGTACCTGACGATCGATCAAGCGCTTGTTGAGCTCTTGCACAGGCCTGCGGAAAAGCCCCAGGCTATCATCCTCGATCTCGGCGGCCAGGCAATCACCCATGCACTACTCTCCGCGCTGGCACGGGAAGGCGTTGCAACGGTCATTCTTGGCGGCGCGGTGGAGCTCAACGATCCACTCATAAGTGAGTTTTCTTGGGCGGGTCTCTTGAGACGGCCTTTCGCGGTCGGCGAGGTAGTAGCCCTGATCAAGCAGATTGTGCCGACCTCCGCCTGACTCGACAGGAATCTCCCGCTGGCGCTGCTCCCCTGTTATTGAGTGGCAATTCACAAGGGCGAAGCTGTGCTGTCTAGTGAATCGCTGCCTGGGAATAAATCTTCTCCCCGGCTCTGACGGCAATAGGCAGCCGGTTCTGGCGCGGAGGGAGCGGACAGGCAAAACCCATGTTGTACGCGCAGGAAGGGTTGGTTGCCAGGTTAAAATCCAGAATCATCGGTCCCGCTGAGACGAAAGACGGCTGGAGGTAGCGCGCGGCTGGATAGGTTTCCTTGCCTGCCGTCTTGTCAGTGAAGGCGATGAAGAAGGTGTCGTTGGGCCCGGGCCGAGGCGTAAATACGAAAAGGACCAACGGCAGCGACACGCCCTGGAGAGTGAAGGTCGCCTCACCATAGAGCCAGGCCGGCCGCAACCATCCTCGAGTGTCGGTGACAAGCACTCGATTCAACTGCCGGTACGGAGTCACCGTCGCTGAGACCCTGTATTGGGGATCAGGCGGATAATAATTGAGCCCCTTTCATTTCCTTTTGACTGGGCAGCTCCGACGACCGTGAGTGCCGCCTTGCTTACAGCCTCATCCAAAATCACGCCACTGCTCATAAAGAGCAAACCTGCGAGGCCAAGCAAATGAACTCTGCCGAGCCGGAACCTCGGGAGCAGCCGATTTGGTCCTGCGGGCACTGCGCGCCGTGTTTTTAAATCTCCGGCCTGTAAAGGCGACGGCCGTCCGTCGCGACAGAAAACTCTACCCATCATATCCACGGGCCACTTTTCTTTCACGAGGCTTTGCCGGAACCTTTGCAGACCTGGCAAACACCACTTCCTAAGCATCTGTTGCACGTTCTCCAGGTTTGCGATTTGCCGCGGACTTCACCTGAGATTACGGCAATCGGCGTGGGCGTTTCCTGGACCGTATTGCCCGCGCCCCCACACCTCGCGCACTTTCCCGACCCCTGACAGGCCCTGCAGGCGTTCACTTTGCTCTCACTCATGGTTCGTGTCCTTTCGCTTCCCTTACAGACTATAAGACCGGCATCGCTCCCGCAACGACAAATTGTATATGGGTGCAGATCGGTTCAGATCGGCGGCGGCGTCCAGTGTTGGTTTTGCAAGAGGCTTGAGACTGTCAGGCCTCGGAAGTTCGATCTTGCCGCCGCTCAGGAAGGGACGCATCACCCGAAACGAAATCATCCTCCCGAGTAGATCGGCGATACTGAGATTTTGTCGCCATCTTGCAGCAGTTCCTGCGGGGCCACGGCTTTGCCGTTGCGGGTCATAATCTTCGGCCTCTGCTTCGGGATCGCAATCAGATCGAGAAGAGCGTCGGCTGTGGTCCCAGCCGGCACCTCGATGTCTTTCTCGCTGAAACCGGCCTCGTATATGAGCGGGCCGATCAGTTTGACCTTGATCTTCATGTCAGTGTGGCGAATCTCTCCGCCTGAGCTGCCTCCTGGTCGAGGCCGAGTTGCTTCAACGTTGCCTTGGTAGGGATTCCCCGATTGTCATAGCCGCGCAGGTCGTAGTAATGCTGGAGCAGGCTGTCGTACTTATCAACTTCGAGGACCTTGCCGGCGATCGGACCTTCCTTATCGGCGTTGGACGGGTCAAACCAGACGGCCGGAGGGTAGTCCGCGTTGCGAGTAGTATTGGGGTACTCGCGGAGATAGTTCAGCTTGATCATGCTGTAGATCCGGTCGGCTGTGTTCCACATGTCGTCCAGAGTCCAGTTCAGGCTGGTGACGGTATTGAAGTACTTGGGATAATTGTCCAGACCCCAGCCCAGCTCGATCCAGGGAAAACGGCAGGCAACGAGGAACTCGAACATGCCGCCGCGGATGCGCTGCAGCTCGATGACTTTGGCCGCTTTCTCCGGGCCGTAGGATTCTCGCGTCGTGTGCTTGATCTCATAGGTGATGATCCAGGCCTCCCGGTGGTGGGCGCCGATAGGCGCGACGCCGAATGCGAGCGCCTGGCCGGGAATGAACTTGCAGTTGTAAGCAGCCACCTCAAGCCCCTTGACCTGCATGGCATAGGCTTCAGAGCTGTGCCCGAATGCGCGCGCCATGCGCAGCGAACCATCGGCCAGGAGGTTTCCGACCTTGCCCTCGCGGTGGGCAGCCATGCGGATCAGGTGCTTGGCTCGCTCGGCATCTCCGAACCTGAAGTCGCCGCTCGTCGCGCCGTGATCGATGGCGTCGGCGTAAAAGCTGAGCACGCAGCCGGTCGACATCGTGTCGAGCCCGTACTCATCGCACAGATAGTTCAGACATCCAACCTGGGCGAGGTCGAAGATCTCGAGGTTCGCGCCGAGGAGGCCGATGTTCTCGTAGTCAAGCTCCGACTCCCGGCCCTCGCGGTCATGAATGGTGATCCCGCAGCGCATGGTGCAGTTGGGGCAGCCGTAAGTGGCGACCCGAGCTTCGTTGAGCCGCTCTCCGTCGATTTTCCAGGATTCGGGATGCTGGGTCTTGCGGAAGTTCCGCACGGGAAGGCCGGCCACTTCATTGCAGAACGAGAGCACGCCTGTCGTGCTTTGTTTGGACCATCCGGTCTCCAGATCGATCTCGTGAACTTTCTTCAGATCGCCGGTCCCCAGGGCTTTCATCGCCTTAGGATCGGCTTGGGGAATGGGATGGGTGCCTTTGACGACGATTGCTTTGAGCAACTTGGACCCCATCACCGCACCCATGCCCGGCCGCCCGCCGGCGCGGCCTTCCAGACTGCGGACGACGGCATAGCGGTTCATGTTTTCGCCGCCCTGTCCGATGTTCAGGACGCCGACGCCGACGCCGTACTTGCCGTAGATCCAGTCGTTCGTGGCATAAGTGCCTTGTCCCCAAACCTCATCAGCCGGCAGGAATTCGACCTTGTCGTCCTGGATATAGAGCATGGTAGGCCGGTCGGCCTTTCCCTCGACGATCAGGGCGTCGTAACCTGCTTTCCGGAGATGCTCGGAGACGCGCGTGCCCAGGTTACCGTCGCCGTAAAAGCCCGTCAGGGGCGACTTGGCGGCAACGACACATTTCCCAGTGTTGGGGGCGGGAATGCCGGCGATCGGTCCCAGAGCCGCGATGAACTTGTTGTCGGGGCCGAGAGGATCGGTCCCAGGCTTGACCTCATCGTAAAGGATTTTCACAGCGAAGCCGCGCCCGCCGACCCATTTGTGCGCGAATTCCTCGCCGAACGATTCTTTCTTGAAGGTTTTATTGGTCAGATTGACCCTGAGAATATTGCCGGTCCAGCCGTACATGATGATTCCTCCCGGAAATACGACAGACTTGGATATGACTGCGGTCTATTGGATAGCACAAGGGCTTTTTTTAGTCAATCAACAGGGGAATCGGCGACAGTTACCAACTTGATGGGTTTGAAGCAGGCTATATAGGCAAACTTGAGTTCATCAAATCGGTGCGATGTCGCCTATTTTCCACTAAAGGCCGAGACCCAGCACCAGGACTGCGGCTGCGCCGACGACAAGTGCGGCAACGAGCGTCCCGGCTCCCCATAGCAGAGCATGCCTGATCCTGCGCCGTGTCCGGTCACGCAGGTAAAAAGCATCGAGGCATCCTTTGAGGATATCTTCTTTGGTGGCCTGGCGAAAATTTTCCTCGAATGACGGTTGCTGCAGGTGAGGTATTCTGCTCCTGAAAAGCCAGGAAAACAATCTGCGGCCATCGAGCGTGCCGACAAGCGGCAGCCCCGGGTGACTCGCACTCGCCAGCATTGCGTACGCTGCGAAAAGCGTTGAAACGAGGAGAAATCCAGAAACGACTATAGCGGCAAGTCTCACGACCATCACAGGCCAAGCGACGAGCAGCGACATAATGGCGAGGACGAATACAGCATCCAGCGCAAGGACCAGACGCGCGCTGCATACTGTTTCCTGAATGGTTCCTTCCATCCGTTCTGCGAGGCTGCATGCAAGCGCAAAGCGCTCGTCGTCATGCTCGCGCATTCCCCAGTAGGGCCGCCGCTCCTGCGATTGACCAGGATGCAGGCGGGCAGGGCCATAGGACGCAGTCAGGCTGTGACTCGACGCATGGGGCAGTGGTTCGCGAAACCGATATTGATGCTGTTGGGAACGCGGGTAAGACGGAGCGAAGTTGGCTCCCCGTTTGCCCCCTGACAGTTCATTCGATTTCCACATTGTGGCACCCCATTTCCAGGGTTTCGATGACAGCGCTGCCGTCGTTTCCATTCAGCGGCGAAAAGGAATAGCGAACGGGAGTCGCGAGATTTACGTTCCAGCTCAGGACAATCGCGGCGCCATCTTCACTCCAAAGGTGGATGGTGACCCTTCTAGCCTTGTCACGGCTACCCTGAGCGACTTCTTTCCACCAGGCGTAAAGATCCGTCGATCCCGAGAGGTAACGGCGTATGACCAGGTTGGAAAAGCGCGGGTGCCGGACGCTATTCAGTGGCGCATTTTCAGGCGCATCCCCAGTGCGTATAGGCTCAATCTCCAGGATCATTTCCGGCAAAATCACTTCCATAATCCCTTTTACAGGATCCATGCCGTCAAATTCGACGCTAAAACGGGCATTGCCGTAAGGGGTGTCACGAAAAACAGCCATAGCAATCCTCCTTATTGGTTATTTGGGTAATTTGCAAGTCGGATGAATAATGCTGGCGGCTTCCAAAAGCAAGCCTTGTATTCGCCAGCCAAATCTGGGAAACGAAAGCGTCCTGCCTGAAATCGGCTTCGGTGACGGAGTAGGCGACCCACTTGCCGTCCGGCGAGATCCGCGGTCCGCCGGCCGACTTGATCGTCAACAGGTCATTGATATTGGGCACGCGTGGCGCGTCTTGCGCCAGCGAGAAGGAAACTCCCAGCAAGAAGCACAAGAGAGACCGATATAGCATGACCAATTCCTCCCGCAGAGGTTGAGAGAGCAGCTTTGGTTCTGGAGTTTACGTTTCCCGTTTCTTCACAGAGCATCTCCAACGGCCTCGTACATCGCCAGGATGTTGGCCGTCGGCGTGTTCGGCTGAATGTTGTGGCAAGGCGCGACAATGTAACCGCGGCACTCCCGGAAGATGCGGATGTTCTCCCGCACTTCGCGCCGGACGTCCTCCGGTGTGCCGAACGGCAGCGTCCGCTGGTTGTCGAGGCCGCCGTGAAACACCAGGTGCTTCCCGAAGTCGCGCGCCAGTCCTTCGCGATCCATGCCGCGGCAGCGCCACTGAATCGGATTGAGCACGTCGATGCCGATTTCGATCAGATCCGGGATCATCGGCCGGCACGCACCATCGTCGTGGTGAAAAGCCTTCACGCCGTACGAATGCACCAGATCGATGATTTGTGCCATGCGCGGCTTGAGGAAGCGGCGGAAGAGATCCGGACTCATGAGCAGCGATTCCTGCGTGCCGAGGTCTTCAGCGACGTAAACGAAATCGATCAGCGCACCGACCTCGTCCAGGATCCGGTGGATCAGCCGTTCGTGGATGACGAAGATCCGTTCAAGCGCCGCCTCGGCGATCTCGGGGTTCACGATGAGATCCTGTAGCGCCTGCTCCATTCCGCGCAGGTGGCAGTAAAGGAAGAACGGTTCGTAGCAACCGGCAGTTTTCGGATAATCGCGCCACTCATCGCACTGGGCGCGCAGGCCGCTGACATCCCAGGCTTCGGGATCGGGCCAGTCGAACTGTTCGATGTCCCGTACCGATTCGGCCGCCGCCAGCGGGTGAGTCACGGACTCTTCGTAGACACCGTCGCCGTACGGCACGTTTTTCGTCTCGATGTGCCACGCGCGCCAATGAGAGTCCACGTGCCACGAGTTCTCGCTCGTCGGGGTGCATACCGGCGCGAGGTGAACACTCTTGTCGACGCCGAGCCGTTCCCACAACTCACGCTCCGTCGCACAACCGAGTTCGCGGAGGAGACGAGCTGTTGTTTCTGCGGTCCCCCAATAGTCACACGGATTGCGGTCCAATTGTCGGCCTTCGAGTGCCGCCTGCCATTTCGCACGAGGTGTCGTTATAGAATGCATGCTGGCCTGCCTTCCATCCGAGATGCAACGAAGCAAGGGGGCGGGTCTGGAAAATTTAATTTCCTGGGTGTGAACTGCATTCGCCTTTTTGCCGGAAATTAGATTTTCCAGGCATGATCCCGTTTTTTAGCGGGACAGTGATGGAGCCGACCAGGGCGGTTGCGGAATCGCAGACGACCACGCGCATCTGCTCGGCTCCCGGCTCGATGGTCCATTCTCGCCCGAGCACCATGCCCTCAGCGAGCGCTCGCTGGTATGTGGAATCGGCCAGGCGCAGTTCTACGAGTTCGGATTTCGTCTTCAGTTGCTTTCCGTCGACCGATCTCTGAACAAAAGCCAGGTTGATCGAGCCGATAAAACGGCCGTCACGCCGCTCGAAAGTCAACTGGCGGGGATCGAGCATGACGTCGAAACGCAGTTGTCCGGGTGATTCCGGAGGAAGCAGGCGCACCCAGAGCGCAAGCTGGGTGGCTTCGAGAGGCGACCGCGCCGCTGCGTTCAGCTGTTCTTCGCGCTGCCTGTTGTCGACAACCTGATCTCGGACCGCATAGAATCCCTGACGGTAGCGCACCTCGACGCCCGGGCGTTTGACTCGGACCCTCAGATTGTGAAACTTGTTGTCCCAATCCTCTTCCCGTGGGTAAAAGCCGAGCGCGTAGGTCACGCGCGAGTCGTCGATCGCTTGCCGGATCGAGCGCATGATGTCGTTCCGGTTGTAGAAGGCGCGGCCCCCCGTTCGATCAGCCAACTGCGTCATGCTGTCGATGCTCGCCTTGAACACCGCGTCCCCGATGGAGGCCCTCATCGCATTCAGGCGGGGTGAAGCGCCCGGTGTTGCCGCGTTATAGCTCGGCCAGATGTCGGCAGGGCCCAAGAGACCGCGGGCATCCACAGGGTAAATGGCCATGTTCGCGTTGTTCACCGTGCGCGCGGCGCGCATGACTTCCGAAGCGAAATTGCCGGCGTCCATCGAAACGGCGCCTTGTGTCCACAAGTCTGCACCATAGGTGAATGGGAAACTCCCGGAAACCCAGATCAAGTTTTTCCGCCCGGGAAAGGCCGCAAGGTGATTGGCGATGGCTTCGATCGCGTCTGCCGTGATCTCCACCCGGCGTCGCAGATAGAAGATCGCAATATGCTCGAAGTTGGCGTTCAGGACCGCGTCCACCGCGGCATTTCCGGTTTCGACCACCTCGCGGGTCGACGCATCCACTTCAGTGTTGACCCGGCCCTTGTACCGACCCAGGGCGCGAAGCAGCGACGTGGCATCATTGCTGAAGTCGTGGAGCACCCGCACGTCGGTCGCGAGCCGGTAAATCGCCACGCGGTCGGACGGCTGCAGTTGTTCGAGGAACTTAATTAAATGATCGCGCGCATAGACCTGGTCCTGAAACTTCGTGTTCAGTACGTCGAACAGGATCACCGTCAAGCTTGTCGGCGCGCCCGCCTGGCGGTCCGGCTCGTTCGAGTAAATGTTCGGAGGAAGCGGCGTTTCCGCGCGCTCCAAGGGCGCGTTCGACTCGACGGAGAACATGGTGATCTGCCGCTCCCTTCTGCCGTCCAGCAGCACGAAGTCGTCCTTCGTCAGTCCGGTAACCGGCTTACCGTTCTTGTCGTGCACGACGACGTTGACTTGCACCAGCCGCGTGGTCACGCGGAATGCAGCGCCAGCCTGTTTGGTGTTCTGTGTGCGCGCAATGGAGCCGGCCAGCGCGAGCGTAAGAACAAGAAGCGAGAGCTTTCGGATCATCGGACAGAATCCTCCGCTGACCGGGACCAGGGGCCGAACAAGACGCGTTTTTGGATCGAAGCCCGGCCATGGCGGCTTCCCTCAGTTCCGGGATGCGCGGTTTCTGTGAAATTGCAACTATAACATATGCAGAACGCATCCAGGCATTTCAGGCATTTTGGGGACAGGCGCCATAACCTCGAAATCAGGTCAGCCAAATCTGCCGTTTTATGCCCCGGAATTTCGAGGTTATGGCGCCTGTCCCCAAGATTTGATTCCCAGGAAGTATTCCCTGCGGGAAGTCTACTCGGCGCGCAGCACTCTGGCGGGATCGACGGAAGCTGCGCGCCGAACTGGAAGAGCATGACGATCAAGGGAACCATCGACATGTACGACGGCATCACCTTTAGGGCTGCGTACGCTCTATTTGCAAAGGCTCCCGACAAGCTCCGCGTCGAGGAGGACATGACTGCCGTGCAGGGAGGGCGCTATTTCTATGATTACTTCATGAACGGCGAAATTGCGTGGAGCCGGCGGAACCTTGTTCCGGACCGCGGCAATCTCGAAGAAATGAAGCGCTGGATGGCACGTTGTTACGGCATCGCATATTACGCAAACAAGGCCGAATCGCTGACCCGCAAGGCAGACGCCGTCGTCGAGTGGCGAGAGAAGAAGGACATCCAATCCAGTGAATACAAGGTAGTCGCAACCACTCCGGCCTATGTGGTCACCGCAACCATAGGCAAAGAGACATTCGATCTGTATATCGACAAGGAGAATTTCCATTTTCTGCAGGAAGTGTCGGGCAGGACGAAACGCGTCTTCTGGAACTTCAAGAAATTCGGCGATGTAATAATGCCGGCGCAACTCCTGGAGATTACCGCCGGGTCGCGCGGAGAGCAGATCACCCCATACACCTACGAAAGTGTGAAGTACAACGTGCCGATCGAAGACTGGCTCTTCACCGAAGACATGCCGAAAATCAAGGTCGGCAGATAATCTCTACACGTTTCATGCTGCAGGTCGATGCAGATCTCCGGTGTCCTTCCGATAAGCCTGCATGACTCCGCTTGGGCCACTTGGGACATCTCCTCCGTTTCCGAGTTCTTATTGTCACATCTTCCTATTGCTTGCCAATAAAAGATGTGGCAATCTTGTATTTGAAGCCAATAGGAGCGTTATGACTAACAAGATGGACGTTTGGCAGGGCACTCTCGCATTGATGGTGCTGAAGACGCTGGAAACCATGGGGCCTCTCCACGGGTATGGCATCGCTCGCCGCATCGAGCAGACCAGCGGCGATCTGCTTGCGGTACGGTACGGAACTCTCTACCCGGCTCTTCTCAAGCTGGTACAAGAGGGCTCCATTTCCGTGAAATGGGGCGTATCGGACAACAATCGCAGAGCAAAGTACTATGCGCTCACCCGCGCCGGCAAGAAGCAGCTTGAGAATGAGGCGCGGCAATGGGGACAGACAACTGCAATCATCGCCCGGTTCTTTGCTCCATCCGAGCAAGACCTATGAAAGCAATACGCGCATTCCTGTACCGCCTAAGCGGACTATTCGACGGGCAGCGAAAAGACCGCGAGCTGGAGGAAGAGCTTGAGGGTCACCTCCAGATGCAGATCCGAGACAACATCCGCGCCGGGATGACGCCGGAGCAGGCTCGCCGCGACGCACTCCTCAAATGCGGTGGCCTGGAGCAGGCCAAGGAAGCTTACCGTGACCGCCGCGGACCCCAAGCGCTGGAGACGACGCTGCGGGATCTCCGTCATGCCTTTCGGCTTCTCTCGCGTAGTCCCGCTTTCACCCTGGTCGCCGTGTTGTCGCTGGCACTCGGCGTCGGCGCCAACACGGCTATCTTCACGCTGCTCGATCAAATGGTGCTCCGGCGGCTTCCAGTCAAGCATCCCGAGCAACTGCAGATGATCTGGACCACCGGGCCAATCCTGGGAAGCAATCAGGGATCGAGGGCGTCGTCCTACCCGATGTACCAGGATTTCCAACAACGGGCGCCGGCATTCTCGTACGTCTTCTGCCGTTACTACACGCCGCTCTCGATCAGCCTGGGAAACCAGACGGAGCGGGTCACGGGCGAACTGGTCTCCGGGAACTACTTTCAGGCGCTCGGGATCGGGCCTGCGCTCGGACGGGTGTTTTCGCCGGGAGAGGATGACCGCGTCTACAAGGGTCACCCGGCGGTCGTGCTGAGCTATCCATATTGGGTGGCGCGTTTTGGCGCGGATGCCGCCGTGCTCGGACAGAAGATCCTGGTCAACAACTATCCGATGGTGGTTGTGGGCGTGTCGGCGGCGGGATTCTCCGGCGTCGACCCGGTGCGCTCGCCGCAAATCCGGATCCCGATCCAGATGAAGCCGCTCATGACGCCTGCTTCCGACAACCTGGGTGATCGGCGCAGGCAATGGGTCCAGATTTTCGCTCGCCGGAAGCGCGGCTATACGATGCAGTCGGCGCAGGCATCTTTGCAGCCGCTGTTGAGCGAGATTTTGCGCGCCGAGTTAGAAAGCCCCGCGCTTCGTGGCATATCCAAACGCGACCGCGACCGGTTTCTGGCCAGGAAGGTCCTCACCGAGTCGGCAGCCAACGGCTACTCGTCCTTGCCGACGAGCTACTCCAGGGCCATGGTGGCGCTGATGTGCATGGTCTTCGTGGTGCTTCTGATTGCATGCTTCAACGTGGCGAGCTTGCTGATTGCACGCGCGGCCGCGCGGCAGAAGGAACTCGCCATGCGATTGGCGATTGGCGCATCGCGCGGACAGCTCTTGAGGCAATTGTTGATGGAGAGCGCCGTGCTTGCCGTAGTGGGCGGAGCGATGGGCCTGCTGCTTTCCGTGGTGATGGTACGCGGACTGCTTCGCTTCCTGCCCACGAATGGGATGTTGGCTACTCTTCGGGCCGAGCCGGATTGGCGGATCCTTGCTTTCAACACCGCGCTGGCAATTGGCACGACCCTTTTATTCGGCCTGGCGCCGGCGTGGCAAGCCCTGAAAGTGGATCTGTGGTGCACGCTCAAAGAGGCCGCGGGCTCAGTTGGCGGAAACCGCGGGTCGGTGCGACTGCGGAAGAGCCTGGTGACGGCACAAGTGGCCTTCTCGTTCCTGCTGGTCGCCGGCGCCCTGCTGTTCGTCAAGACGCTGCTCAATCTGAAAGAGATGAACTCGGGATTCCGCGACATCGACAACCTCATCACCTTCCAGATAGATCCGGCACGTAGTGGTTATTCGCTGCCGCGCCTCAAGGCCTTCTACCAGCAAGTGCTGGAAAGCGTACGGTCGTTGCCGGAGGTGAAATCAGCCAGCTATGCTTGGATACAGGTCCTGAGCGGCCGCGAAGCGGACTGGGACTTTATGATAGAGGGCCATCCGGCTGAGGATCGCGATACCCAGGCCTATGTGAACGGCCTCTCACCCGGCTACTGGCGTACGATGGGCGTGCCTCTGCTGGAGGGCCGCGACTTCGAGGACAGCGATGTCGGCGGCCGCCCCAAGGTGGCCATCGTAAACCGCAAATTCGCCAGTGATTTCTTCGGCTACCAGAGTCCCATCGGACGTCACATAGGAATGGGCACTCTTCTCCGGGAAAAGCCCGACACCGAAATTGTGGGCCTGGTCGAAGACTCGCTATACGAGGGTCCGCGGCAAGGGGTGCGCCGCCAGGTTTTCTTTCCGTTCCCCCAAATGAATCAGCCGGTCGCCACGACATTCTATGTGCGCACTTCTACCGATTCGAACCGCATGTTTGACACGCTGCGCCGCAAGGTTATGGGACTCGACGCCACGATGCCGATCTACGAAATGAAAACGCTGGAGGACCAACTCGACGAAACGCTCGGCACCGAGCGTTTGAGCGCGACGCTCTCGGTGGCTTTTGGAGCATTGGCGACTCTGCTGGCAGCCGTCGGTCTCTACGGCGTGATGGCCTTGACGGTCGCGCGCCGGACAAGGGAGATCGGTCTGCGCATGGCACTCGGCGCGCGGCAGGGTGCCCTCCTCTGGATGGTGATGAAGGAAGCGTTCGGCCTGCTGGGAATCGGGCTCGCGCTAGGAATCCCCTGCGCTTACTTACTAGGCCGGTACGTGTCGTCACAACTCTTCGGCGTCGTGGCCGCCGACCTTGGGACTGCGGCGGTTGCGTCAATCACTCTGACGGCAGTAGCCGCGGGCGCGGCTCTCGTGCCAGCGCGGCGCGCCAGCACGGTCGACCCGGTTCAGGCCCTGCGTCGCGAATAGCCCATCGCGAACTTTGGCCGGATGCCGGTCCAAACATCCAAAGACCTGTGCGAACAAACAAACCTTTCTTGGAGAGCACAGGACCGAAAATCCTATGTCCTTTCTGAGATATAGCCAGAGACGCAGCTTCGGAAAATGACTGTGACCGAGCTGTGCCTCTCTTGATAGGTTCCTGGAAAAACAGGACTCTCTGGAGCGGGTACCTTGGCACGCACCTCGATCGGAAACGCGGTTCGTCCTTCCTACCGCGGCCTTCGGCCGCAACCAAAGAAACAGAAGGAGGTCGCGACCGGAAACTTCTTGCAGAAAAGCGGAGAAGCCATAGATATAGACTCTATCCGCCCTGCCGCTTAATGAAGTATTGACCTACGACAATTTGGACGCTGCGTCCCACCATCGTCGGGGATCGCGACAAACACCGGGAAATCCGGATTACGATGTAACTCTTCGAGCTTCAATAAGATGCCTGCGGGCAAGGCCGGATCACGAAGAAATTGTCGGATTTCAATACAGATCGGAAGATGGAAGTTGTTTACAAAAAGGATTTTGGCCTGAAGTCTTTGTGCGAAAGGTCCAATGAATCCAACAACAACTGGCTTCCTATCTTTAGCCAGCCGAGAAACCGGCGCTGTGGTATCGATATTGCTTCAAAACAGAGTGATATCGGTGTAACCAAATGAACAGGGCCGCCGACCTATCACGACATAAGAGAACAGAATTCCCGGTGTGAGACACAGTCCATGCCGACAACTCCCCGCGCCATGCCGATCGACACCGCCCAGCGGGGCCCGACTCTCAAGACGCGGCCCAGGCGCTTTCCCATCCAGACCCCGCTTTGCTATCGCCAAAGAGGCGCAGCAGAGTGGAACGAAACCATTACGGTCAACATCAGCCGCTCCGGCGTCTTGTTTGAAACCGCGAGGGAACTGCCGGTCGATACCCTTCTTGAAATGAAAATCCTGTTTCCGGCCACGATCACACGAGGGGAACCCGCGAACGTCATCTGCTGGGGGCCTGTCGTCCGTACGGAGTCGTCCAAGGCAGCCGCAGCTATAATCCACTACCGCTTTCGACGAATCACCGCCTGATAAGCAAACGCGGATAAACGCCGAACTGCCGCTTGTTCCCGTCTTCCAGCAGCGTCAAGGACGGCCCTGGTGGCAACTCGCTTCATGGGGGATCGATCCGGTACACAGGATAACGCTCCGCAATCGCCTCTGTGAGGATCTCTGACAACGACAAGCTCGATGCGTTGAACGGGGAGAAGCAGCTGTCGGAGTTGTCGAGGCTGATTCGGCAACTGCCGGCCTTGCTCCTGCCGCTCAGCTGGGAAGCGTAGTCCCGCCCATACTCCCACGAGGCTTCGAACACGAACGCGGATATATCTTCCCCGGAAAGTGCGAAGGAGTTATTCCCGTCCCAATCGACGTAGTAGCGGTATGTAGCGATTATCAACGATTATGAATGAAAACGACTCGGTTTGCGGCGATGTTAAGTGCAGAACTGAGTCTTGGGTTTAATGCCTTCCACCAGGTAACACCCCCATCGGCTTAGCGTCTGCCGGACCTCGAATCCGACTTCTGCCAATAATTTCTCCGCAGCGCTCATTTTGTAAAAGCGGTAGTCTCCATCGTGAGGGATAATTCGTAAAACCGCGTTTACTATCTGGCGCACCAGTGGGAAAAAACAGGCATCGACAACGAGCAACCGGCCTCCTGGCTGCAACACACGATAGATTTCGGAGAGAGCGTCCTTTGGCCTGAAAAAATGATGGAGGACACCGAGCAAGGTGACCACATCGAAAGACGCGTCATCCCATGGCAGGCGGTCCTCTGCATCTGCCGTCCGCAATTCCGCCACTGTTCCTGTTTTCGAAAGCTTCTCCGCCGCGACCTCAAGAATTCTAGGCGCCAGATCGGCGCCGAAGAGTTGTGTCACTCCTGCCTCGGCGAGATGCACTAAGAAACGGCCGGTGGCGCACCCAACGTCCAGGATGCGGAGCGAGCTGATATCTGGTCCCAGTTGTTCGATAATGAACCGATCCATAGATGGAGCGTACTTCGAACAAATCATCTTGTCGTAGCGCGAAGGCATCTTGAAATTGTAGCTGCGATAGCTGCTTGCCTTATATCGATCCGGCTTTCGAAAATTAGGCAGGTCGACCATGGCTCGCTTACCTCCACGTCTCGAATGACCTAGCAGCCGCGTATATCACCACGGTGATACCCGCTGCTTTCTACTCGGCCCGCGATGCCCGGACCTCTGGCGAGAACTGAGGCTGGGCGATCACGAATCCCAAGGTGATCAATGTAGAGATCACGAGAGCGACCGTCACGATCATGCAGACCCCAACGACGTACCATTCAGTCACCGGAGTTGACACCTTGGTAATGTCACACAGGGCGAGGTATTCCGCGAAAAGCGCGACAGCCGAAACGAAACCGAGAACGAAACTGGCACCAACTAGCCCTCTTACGCGTTTCATTATCTTTCCCCCGTTTCTTTTCCGAGCTTGCTTCCTCAGGGTGGTGAATAGGCACTTGCTGCATCGAACTTTGAGTTGGGCTGGTTCATTCACGGATGCACAGCCCGTCTTCTTCCGCATCGCTTCCGCTGCTTTCAACCCAAATGCTTTGCGATATGTTACTTCAGTTTGACGGCACTGAGTACCAAGAAGCATTGTTCAATAGTCTTCGGATTGCCGGCCTGCCGCAGCGGGGTATAGTCGGAGTAAGCTGCAGTTTTGCATTGCAGCCCGCCCCTGATGCCCGTTACTTCCAAGTTGCACGTCTCATGTTATTGGACGTGCGCGCAAACCGTGGAAGTGACTCGCGGCGTGAGTCGAGTGCTCCGATGGCGAACCACTCGTCCGGGATGCCGACTATTTGTCTCAAGTGGCTTCAGCGATCGACGGACCACCGCACCAGCCTTCCGGGGGTCTGAACTGATCAGATGTTTGCGGCAATGGGCGAATGGCTGGGTTTAACGGCTGTTCCCTAATGCTTGTGCGCCTTGCTTCCCGCCGCCACGAGTCTGTTACGTTCCCGGTCTCTCGATCCCCCCGCACGCGGCGCACGAGAACGGCGAAGAGTGCGAGCGCGGCCGCCCCCGTGAACGCTTCGACAAGGAGCATCCCGTTGGTCGACCAGACGTCGTGCGACCATCCGGCGACCCGCAGCATGCCAAGGCTGAACAGCGTGTTGAGCGCGAAAAACAGATTGATCTTGGTCGCTGCCGCAGTATCGCCAATGATCGCCAGGACGAGTCCTGTAAACGAAGCCGTGACCATGCCCAGAGTGAACGTGTAGAAGAGGGTGGACGCGGCGTAGCCGGTCGACGTGCGTGGCGAAAGGGCAATCACCACGCAGGCAACCAGCCCAAGTCCACACGCAATTGTGTACGCCGCGGGCTTGGACACGCGATCGGCCAGCCGGCCGCCAGCGAAGCAGCCGACGATGATCGCCAGTCCGCCGCCCAGCCCGAGCACGGCTGAAACCACGTCCGCGGAGGCGTGAAACTCCGGGCCGATCGCACTGAAGAGAAACTCCGCGGCGCCCGTGCCGATCGGCAGGATCGCGAGGATGAGCGCGATTCGTCCCGCGCGGGCGCGCAGCACGCCGACGAGTTCCCGCCATGCGTCGCGCGCGCAGCCACGCACCGACGCGTCGCCCAGTGCGCGGGGCGGCTCCTCAAGTCTGATGAGCGGCAGCGCACACGCGAACACGATCGCTGCGAGCACCAGGCCAGCGACCCACGGCAACGGCGCATGCTGGACGAGCCACAGTAGGAGAAATCCGCCGATGACCAGAAGCGCAGCGACGGCGAACGCCGTGCCGGGTGTGACGGCGCCGCTGGGAATCGGCTGTCCGGGCTGGTAACCGCGCACGAAGCGGTCTGGCTGTGTATACCAGCCGACGCCCAGCACCGTAATGAGGACGGCACCCACGGCTACCGGGACTATGAATCGCGAATAGTATAGGAAATTGCGGCCGGTATCTTGCCAGCGGCTAGCGTCAAAACGCATCCAGCGAAATCCCACGCTCATTTCCTCCGCGGTCCACAACCTGCATCCCCATCCCACCAATCTTCTGGCAGGAACGAACCTTAGTCAACGCCGAGAAGGCAAATTTCTTTCGCGCGACTGCGGCGTCCGCTTCGTAGGATGTTGCATCCCTCCAAGGTGGGGCGGACACAAGGGCTGCCGGCACGAAGGAACGTTTGGATTATCTCTCACCCCATAGAATGACGACCTGCGCCGGCTGCAGATGCGCCTCATAAAAGCCGTGGATCGTGTCCAGCCTGTTCTCAGTGGAAAGATCCCTTATTTCGCGTGGATACCCAAGCAACTCCTGGAGTCCGTCGATCCTGAAATATTGTTGCTCATTCAGGTTGGTGTTGAGAATCACCAGAGCCCGCTGCCGCTCGTCGGCGCTGGTTTTCCTCATGGCAAATATTTGGGAGTTGGGCGAGGCCAAGACGTCGATGCGGCTTTCTTCACGAAAAACCTGAAGTCCGGCCTTGAGTGCGTTTGTCGCGCGGATGAATTCCGTGAGATCGCATTGCGCAGGCTCCCAGTCCTCCGGGCGCGTCTCGACCACGTCTAGCCGCCTCTGGAAACAAAACTCATACCCTGCGACCATCATGACGCCGGCAGAAAAAGTAGCCGCAAACAGGTAGCGCAGCTTGATCCCGGGAAGGTTTCCGTTCAAGTCGGCCGCAAGGCGGGTCGTGTCGTGGGAATCAGGGAAGCTGATCGAAGGCGATCCACGCTGCCTGTTCTGCTCGTATTGCTCCAACGCCCAGGAGTCCCGGAAGTTCCACCACTTCGAACTGTTGAAGTTGTAGTCAAATCCGGCCTGCGCCAGTTCGATGCACAATCGGGGATCGCAGCCCAGCGTCTCGGCGAAGAATTTCGCCGCCGGGTTCACGCTGCGCCCCCTCTGCATCACGCGCTGCCAGAGAGGGATCGGAACTTGATAGGCGGCATCGCAGCGAAAACCGTCGAGGCCGAGCGAAAGATAGTATGCGATCAGGTCTCCCCAGTAGCGCCACAGGTTCTCCCTGTCGCCGGCATGTTCATTGTCGATCGTCGCCAGATCGCCCCATACCGTCCCGGTATCCGGAGCGCCGGGGTGCATGAGACTGCCCTGGCTGTCACGTTTGTACCAGTCGGGATGCGCATCGGCGAGAACCGAATCGAAGGCCGTGTGGTTGATGACCACATCCAGCATGACCCTGAGTCCGAGGCCATGCGCCCGGGCCAGAACGGCTTTAAACTGCTCTTCCGCGGAGAGACCGCTGCTGGGGTCCAGATAGCGGCGGTCAATCTTGTAGTGGTCCTTGATCGCGTACATGCTTCCTGAATAGCCGCAGTCCTGAATGGGATTGATGAAAACCCAGTTGAAACCCATGGCCGCGGCACGTTCAAGATGGGCGCCCCAGTCCATGAAAGGCCCGGCCAGGCGCGGAAACAGATTGTAGATGATCGGGGGCGCCTCAGTAGAGCTCATCGATCCTTCCTCCCTCATGCGCAGCTTCCACATTATACCGGCGCCGGAAATTCGGGTATATTGTTACCTGTGGGCGTCAGGATATGCGCGTCGGAGGCGCCTTCTTCAGAACGCGTACAAGAAGGGGGGAGAAGACAACACATGTTCAACAACGAAGACCCGGCAGCAGAACTCGCAAGGCTCCGTGCTGAAAATGAGGCGCTCAGGAAAGCAACGGCTCGAGGCCTCACCTTAAGAGTCAGCGAAAAAGGCGGGGTGTCGGTCTACGGTCTCGGTAGGTTTCCAGTAACGCTCTATAAGGAGCAATGGTACAAGCTTTTGGATCTGGCCGACGACATCCGCGCATTCGTTAAGGCGAACGAGAACAAGCTGAAATCCAAGGGATAAAGCCGGACAGTCGACGGGTCACCGGGGATTGCCCTGTGTGACAGGCCGTCGTCTCCCGGCGATCGGGGTATTGTGCACGTTCTCGGCAGGGGCTGCCGGCAGACGGCCGGCCCCTTTGCCGGGCGTGCGGAATCCATACAGCCGATGTGTGGAATCCGAACAAAACCACGATGGGTCCGTGCTGTAATCTGCTGATTTACATAAGCTTGTTAATGGCACGCCAATTGCACTCCCTCTTCCTTGTGTGGCACGAAATGAACTGCGAGGAAGATCGGGAATTAATCGGGCGCTGCCAGAGGGGTGACGAAATCGCCTTTGAAAGCCTGGTGCGCAAGTATCAGCGCGAGCTGTTCCACCTGGTATCCTGGAACGTCGGGAAAGCAGCGGAAGCTGAAGATATCGTCCAGGAAATCCTGTGCAAAGTCTATTTGTCCCTGCCCAGGTTCGACAACGACCGGCCGTTCTTTCCCTGGCTCCGGCGCGTGGCGATCAATCAGTGTTACGACGAGTTAAGGCGCACCCGCCGCCGCAGGATCCTGAGGTTCACCGAGCTCAACGAGCAGGATGCGCGCGTCATCGAACGGTTCATGGCCGACACTCAAAAGGAATCCTCCACCCCCGCCCCGAAGTCCGGCGAGGAGTTGCGTTCATTGATGCAAAAGATCCTGGATCGCCTGCCGGAGAAACAGAGGATGGCCATCGTGCTGCGCGACTTCAAGCAGATCCCCTACGAGGAAATGGCTGATATCATGAAGTGCTCAAAGCAGGCCGTGCGACTGAAAGTGTTCCGCGCACGGGCCCGGCTGCGCACGCTCGTCACGAGGGCGCTGCGCCGGCAGGAGAATCTCAGCCATGCAACCGAAGGGGCAGCGCTCAGAGGTGCAAGGCTCGCAGCCCACCAAGCCAGAGCCTGACAAGGTTTTCATGCGCTGCCTCCGCAAGTTCATCCTGATGATAGTTGCTGTTTTCCTGGGCGTGAACCTAAGCGCGGAGATCCTCCCGTTTCAAACAGGGGGTACGGCTCAGACTCTGGACGACAAGGTGAGATCGTTCCTGGAGCGTCATCGGTACGCATGGAGAGACCTCAACGTCCCTGAAGCCGACGGCAGGCTTCTCTATGACCTCGTTCTCAAGCACGGCTACCAGAGAGCTCTCGAGATCGGCACCTCTACGGGACATTCGGGGATCTGGATTGCGTGGGCCCTCAGCAAGACCGGCGGCAAGCTGATCACGATCGAGATCGATGAGGGCCGTCACAAGACCGCTCTGGCGAACTTCCGGGAGGCAGGCCTCGCGGATCTCATCGATGCCAGGCTGGGGGACGCTCACAAGCTCGTGCCCCAGCTCGAGGGGCCGTTCGACTTTGTCTTTTGTGACGCAGATAAAGACTGGTATAGGAATTACCTGGCGGCGGTGCTTCCCAAGCTCGCGCCGGGCGGTTGTTTCGCAGCCCACAACGTGTCGCAAAGTCGCTGGGGCTGGGAGCGCGAGTATTTGGATTTTGCCCGGAGCCGCGCCGAACTCGAAACGACTCTCGGCCCTTCAAGCTCCGCCGGAATGGCCATCAGCTTCAGGAAGCTGACGAAATAGCCGATCGATTGCCAAGTTGGTTGCACCCCTGGAGCATGCACGGGATACACGAAACACGCAACAGAGTCCGATCTGATGAACTCCCGTCGGCTGCGCTCCGGCACAATTCTGCTTCCTCATGTATGAAACTCCTGTGCTGCTTGCGGACGGGGAGCAGGATTGAGCCTTGATGGAACAGGCAGCGGCTAGCGCGGCTTTCTCGGCAAGCGCTTCCCTGCCGGCTTCAAGCGGTCTCGCGCCTGCCAGCGCTTGCTTATGTTTTCCCGGCCCATCTCCTTCAGGCGCCTCATTCCCTTCGATAAGCCCAGACGATAGCCCTTGAAAACGATCGAGGATACTGTGCGGCCGAGCACTCTGGCGATATGCGCGTTGCTCCGGCTGCGATACAGGCGCTTCAGAATCGAGACTTCCTCCTTGGTCCAGCGAGGGCGCTTGCGGGAGGGCGTGCGAGAAGACCGCTGCATCTTTCCTCGGTCGGCAGTAGCGTGTTTGTACATAATCACCCCTTTAGTAGGAACTTGCTTTCAGTAGCGTAGACCCTTACAAGCACTAATGCAATGCCGAGTACGTGTGGTTTTCGGAATCGAGGTCCGAGCTGTCGCGCGCGCCGTGCCACAATTTCGTCCACGGATGAGCGACATGCAAGTGCGTTTTCCACCCAACCCGCGCGTCGGGACCTCAAGCTGGAGCTCGATGGACTGGCGCGGCACTTTCTACCCCGAATCCGCCGAGGGCGCGTGTTCCTAGGGAAAGCGCAACTCCGATTGGGGAAGCTTGCTTGTGGATCGCACGGAGCAGCTGAAGTTTCGGCTGCCGTCCATCCGCCTCGGATTTGATAGTGTGAAAACTCGGATCAACCAAAAATAGAGCAGCGAGAAAATCCGGAAATTTCAGGACGCGTTGCTTGCCTGGTACCGGCGCCATAAGCGCGTGCTTCCGTGTTGGGGAGCAAAATTCCGGTTGTGATCGGTGCTGAGCTCTGGAGCGGTCGCGGCAGACGGGGCGAAGTTTACACCGCAACGCGGAAGTTGGCCAGCCCTCACCGCCCGGCGCCGACTCCCAAAATTGCAGCTTATTCTGACTATCATGCCATGCGGAGGCGAGCTGCCGCACCCGGCCGACTCTCGCGCTGATCGGCACGTAGAGCGAGCCACCGCTCGCCCTTACAAATCCCGATTTTCATGGGCTTGGGAGCGACCCGAACGCTGAGAGTTAGCTTAGATATCATATAATCCGGTGACTCCAGCGGAATCGATTTGTCCTTCGCTTTGCCCCGTCATCACCTCGCCCGCGGCCGCCTTCGGCCTGAAACTAAAATTATCGAAAGATCCGTTGATTGCAACCCATCTCTTATGATACGTTCGCACGGATTTAATGATAATTTCTTAATAAATAGTGTCGTTGACATGGCTATTTGCTCGTAGGCGGAGTGGTTGATCTGCAGCACCTTGCAATAGCATATGTAACGTTAAAATACTTAGTATAAATATTTTACATCGGACTCGAAGTGGCTTTCGATTTGCCGGTCAAGGCGAGAAATGGACAAATCCCATTCGTCTTGCGGGGGCATGCCATGCATGAATCATATAAACGATTTCTAATGTTGATTCATAATAACAGGTACTTGCTGCTGCTGGCTCTGAGCTTGATCCTCTCGGTTATTTTGAGAGTGCCCTATTTCCAGTATCACTTCATCTTTGTCGATGAAGCGTGGTGGGCAAACGGCGCGAAGGTTCTGCTCCAGGGCGGCCAACTATACCTCAACATCGGGCTGGATAAGAATCCTCCCATCTTCTGGTTTTGTGCTTTCCTCTTCAAGATCTTCGGCGTCAGTATGATCGTCGTTCACGCCGGCGCTCTTCTGCTTGTCTGCATTACTTCCGTATTGCTTTTCATGTTGGGCACTCGTTTTTTTTCAGCCAGCGTGGGAGCAGGGGCAGCCCTGATCTATGCAGTCGCCAGTACGACCTATTACATTCCGAGAATCGTCGGGATGAATACAGAAACCCTCATGATAGTTTTTTCTACCGTCGCTGCCTTCAGTTATCTCCAGGGTCTGCTGGACGCGCGCCGATCGAGTTTTTTTATTGCGGGCCTTTTTGCCTCTTTCGCTTTCCTCACCAAGCCGGTGAGCATAACGGAAATGGCATTCCTGGCTCTCTTCGTGATCTTTGCAGGTGGCGGCGGCATTCTCGCGCGATTTCGTTCGTTGGTGCTGTTGGCGGCGGGCTTTGCCCTCGGTTTCGGGACATTTCTGACCTACCTTTTTCGCGCCGGAATTTTGTCGGCATGGTGGGAGCAGGCCATTCTGTACGAGATTCGCTATGTGGGCCGCATAGGCGCCGAGAGATTTCTTGTCAAATCCCTTGGCGTGGGCGCGGGGTTTGCATTGATATTCGCCTGGCTCCTGATTCTCATTTGGTTGAGCCGTAGGATGAAATGGAAGCACTCCCTGGCCTACACGTTTGTGGCTTACTGGCTGCTGAGCGCCTTTGCAGGCGTCGCGATTGGAAGGCGGTATTACGCCAACTATTTCATCCAGGTCATGCCTCCTTTGTCATTACTCGGAGCAATGGGCCTAGTTTATCTCTGGAATAATCGTCACCAAGTGAGCGCCCGCCTCGTCCGGCGGGTGTGCTGTGCTGCGTTCCTGGTCAGCTTTTTGTGGTTCCATTCCCGCACCCTGGCAAATTGGTGTTACTTGGTCTTTCCGCAGGTGCGCCACACACAGCACTGGGACATGTGGCACGAGGATCAGAAGAATCTGGATATTGCCAGGCGCCTGAGGCGTGGGTCGTCGACTCACGATAGGATCTTTGTATGGGGATCGAATCCTCAGCTATTCTTCCTCGCAGAGAGATCGATGGCCACGATTTGGATGGATTTTGATGTGGCGGATGACTATCCGCCGCGGGCGGAGGAACGGTCGATTCAGGCTCTGACAGCCGAGACCCTCAGCAGGAACCGGCCCCGCTATATTGTCGACGCACAGCGGGTTGCGCGCCTGGAAAACTTCCCCGATTTTCGCGACCTGGTCGAGAAATATTACGACCTCGAGGCGGAGGTCGCCGGCGTCCGCCTGTTCAGATTGCGTCAGGAGGATCCGTAGAGCGACATCCAACAGGGCTAGTGCGGAAGCACTCCGCTCGTGCGCATGCCGGAACGAGGCGGCAGATTTTTTGGAATTTGGAGAGGCATTCGATTTCAGCTTTTTTCCCCGCTTACAATGACGCCGGTTCCATCGGTAAGATTATTCACGCAGCTGCCTCGCTGCTCCCGAAGCTGACGGACGACTATGAGATCGTGGTTGTGAATGACGGATCAGCCGACGGGACCGGCCGGTTGCTGAATCTCCTGGCGCATCAATACCCATTCCTCAAGGTCATCCATCATGGAGTCAATCGAGGATATGGCGCCGCCCTCATTACCGGTTTTTCAAATTGCTCCAAGGATCTGATTTTCTATACCGACGGGGATGGGCAGTATGATGTCGAAGAATTGCCTCTGCTGTTGAATGCCCTCGGGATGGGCGTTGACGTTGTCAATGGGTACAAGATCCACATGTCGGACTCCAGACACAGAATTATCGTTGGTGTCATCTATCAGGGCCTCATGCGGCTTTTGTTCCGCCTGAAGGTCCGGGACGTCGACTGCGATTTCCGGCTCTTCCGCCGGAGCCTTCTCCAGCAGATCCAGCTCACTTGCGATAGCGGCATGATCTGCGTAGAGATGATGAGGAAATTGCAGGACAGGTGCTGCCACATCGTCGAGGTTCCCGTGCATCACTACCGGTGTTCCCATGGCAGCAGCCAGTTCTTCACGGTCAGACATCTGAGCCGAGTTTTTTTCCAGCTGTTTACCGCATGATGGAAGCTTTTGGCGTGGCGGTACCTCGCGCGCCGTCCGGATCTGCCGGATCTGGAAGTCGAGATGCAAAGTACCAGCGATGTTTTCTGAGCCGGCACTCTCGACTCCGCACACTATGCGCAATTGAGGAGAAACCCTGTTCAGCGCAGGTTTTAGAATGCCCCCGATGTGGCGGCCGCATGAGGACTCTCGCGGCCATTCATCCGCCGGAGGCGATTCGAAAGATACTTGACTTGCTCGGCCTCCCTTCCAGAGCGCTTCCGATTGCCTGCGCACTACCGGATCGCGAGATAGACGAAATGGCTGACTCTCTGCCGGGATCTGAGTTTCTTCCTCCTGCAATTACAGAAAGAGGAGCAGTCGTAGGCGTGAAGGTCGGATCGTCAACCTTCCTCCTTGAAGACAAAGATTTTCTGACAGCCTATTACAGACTGCATGAAAGGTCTGTCAGCAACCGTGACGCTAAGTCGGATTCGAGCGAAACGAGAATACGGCAGGAAGAAACCGATGATTCAAAAGAGCCCAGAGTCAATGCTGCGATCCCGATCGCCGTCCGATCTGGTCGGAGTCAGATCCTTAGAGAATGGAAACTTGCTATCAAGGTAACCGCCAGGCTGCTCGATGTAGCCGGGGATAACCGTCTGTGCGATATAGCCTGACTTTGACACTGTGATCCTGCTTCCGGAGAGTGTTTCCGAAGAGACGACAATGGAGAATCTGCCATCCTTGTTGGTCCCTGCTGTTCCGCCGCCGAGCTCCTCGAGCTTTGCACCTGCAACGGGCTCGCTTGATTCGTCGATGATTCGGCCTCTGAACACCTCCCCGTCTTCGAGGACGACTTCTGCCGGTGGGGCATTCGCATCGAGCGGAATGCTCTTTTTCTTGTAGCCCCTTGCCCAAACGGTGCAGTCGAATGGTCTCGTCTCCGGAGGTGTGGCGAATCTCACAACTCCCCGCTCGTCGCCGACACCGGTGAAGCCTTCCTCGTCTCCCTGACTGCCTCTCCCGTAAGCTCTTGCCTGAGGGGTCATCTGGCTCCGAACGTTTTTTACGCTGAAAGAAAACAGGAACACCTCTGAAAGGTGAAAATCAACACGGCGGCAATCCCCGGCCTCAGGTTTTGTTCTGACTTCCGGCCTCTGGATTCTTTCTACATCTTTCTCCGACCATCCGTATGCTAGCGACCTCGTTTCCAGAATTCCTTCGCAACATTGACTGCCGCGCTTAGCGCGAGAGAGATGGCCCCGCTTTCCAGACCGCCCGATATAGTCCTGCGAGATTCCGGGTACCAGGTTCGGGAAACAAGGCCAGCTCCAAACGTAGCAGCCAGGTGCGGGTAGGCAATGCGCCAGCGGCCGTAATCGTCCTTGGATCTGAGGCTCTGGACAAGCGCGTCCAGCGTTCGATGCCAGACGCCCGTGCGATCGGAAGCATGATAGCGGGGATCATAACCAAGAATGTCGCCAACAGCAAAACTGATCGACTCTCCCACCAGGTGTTTGCCGAGGCTTGATGTCAGCCGGCGGCGATATCCTGACATTCCCTGGTCCCACTCAGGCACATCATCGCGCGCCTGTCCAATGCCGGCGCCAGAAGCGGCTGCCAAAACCCCCCAAGGAGCAATGAGGGACTTTGCGTAATGGCCAAACTTCTGTTTCCCGGTCAGCGGCGTGAAGGACTGCGTTCCCCGGCTTTTGCTTGGCGTCCCGTCAGTTGTTTGCCGCGCTGGATCCTCGCCTCCGCGCGGCGGGGGTGTGCGCAATTGAGCTGTGGCAGGCGACGGCCACAGGAGAATTACGGCCCCAATAGATCCCGCAAGCACGGCAAGCCTTGCGATCAAAATGCGACTCATCAGACTCCGAACTCCTGTATCGCTGCGCCGACATCATCCAACGCAGCTTGGATCTGCGGATAGTTCGAATATCGCGCCAAGCTAAGCTTGGAAGAGGAGAATTCTAACATGAGCAGATGAAACCTCTCTTAAGAATCCAGCTGGTGAAAATTCAGCCCGGCCAAAGCCGGTCGCGGCAGACGGGCTGAGGTTGACATAGCACCCCCAGCGCGGAAGTTGGCCAGCCCTCACCGCCCGGCGCCGACTCCCAAAATCGCAGCTTATTCTGACCATCATGCCGCTACTGGATGGGGCATTCAGGATAAAAAGATGTGCTGCTGCGGCTTCAGGACGGGCCGCCGGTGATATACTGATGTGGGCCGGGAGGCCAAAAAGGAAATCCTGGCTGATTCGTCCGGGCGCGTTTACGCTGTTGTCTTTGGAGGGACCGCCAGGTCGGATGGCACACTTGAGAGGCAGGAGTGGATCGCGAGGGGAACATACTTGACTGTGGACCTGTCCTCTCGAATCGGAATTGACGCCATTCCCGTCAACAGCTGGCCATTCATGGGGAAAGGCTGGTTCTTTTCCGGAACGTTCACGCTTCCGAAGTCCGACAAGCCTAGAACGGTCACCTTCATTTATTTTGTGTCAACAAAGGCTCGCGGGCTGGCTTTGAGAGACGGCAAGCAGACATATCCCATCGATTGATCTGCGATCGGTCTTCTCGAACCGGCTGCTCCTTCGCGCCGCCCGGACCTGCTTACTCGTTTCCTGGAGGACCACGCAGCCGCGTTGAAGAACGGGACGCTGAGGTACATTGAATGGACCGCGTCAGGCGAGGCGTCCCGGGTTTCGGCGCAGGCAGAGCAATTGCCGCTCTGCGCCTGATCCGGCGCCGCGTCCGCCGGCAGGCGCTGCCCTATTATGCGTAGGCAAACGGAAGACGCGAACGCATCTTTCCGCCGGAGGTGATTTGTCATAAAATCGGCAGTGCTTAACCGCCCGGGGAGTGTGATCCGGGGCCTACCCTTCGCACCGACATTTATTTTTTTGGTGGGACGATGAAAAAACTGATCGCTCTTCTGCTGCTGTGTCTCGGTTCCGTATGTGATTCGTCTTTGCTTTCCCAGAGCGGATCCTGGCAACCAGTTCCCCTTCCATCCGGCAAGATATTATATGAGCCGCCCGCGGGCACGTTCCTTTCGGATCTCAATGCGTTCCCGATCAACTCTGCTGTGAGCCCAAACGGGCGCTATGTCGCGTTCTTGAACAACGGATTTGGTCACCCCTCGTCGGGCTTCCGCAAGTCGATCGCAATCTACGATCGCGCGAACGGGCAGCTGTCGGACACTCCTGAGCCCGGGATGGGGCTGAATTTCGATGGGCCGACCAACATATCGACAACCTATTACGGGATCGCATTCAGTTCCAGCGGTTCCCGGCTTTATGTGTCGATCGCCTCGACCAAAAAGGATCGCAGGCTGGGGGACCGCACTCAGAATGGAATTCGAATTTACAGGGTGGGTGACCGGGGTCTCGCGCCGGACGGCGCGATCCAGATCGCCCCCTGGCTGATCCCGTTCCCCAACGGCGTCAAGCTGAACAATCCGGCGCCAACCCCTTCAGGCATCTCCGTGATGCCGGATCCGCAGAATCCCGGTGAGGACCTGATCTACGCCGCCCTGACTCTGAGCGACGTTGCGGTGGAACTCAGCACGAAGACCCGCACTCTCAAACGCGTTTTCGACCTGCACCTGAATCCGAAGCATCCGGCCATTCCCGCGGAATATCCTTATGCCACGGCCCTTTGCCCCCGGGGGCGAACTCTGTACGTCAGCCTGCACAATGGTTCCGCGGTTGCGGCCGTGGACCTGCCCACGGGGAAAGCTTCGCTGATTCAGGTCGGTCGGCAGCAGGAATTCGCCTCGGCTCCCAGCAGTCATCCCGGATACCTGGTTGCGAGCCCGTCCGGAAACGCGGTGTATGTTGCGGTCGAAAACAGCGATCTCGTATCCGTGATCGACAACAATCCATCGTCTCCGAATTATCGCCAGATAATTGCGAACTTCGATGTCCGGTTGCCCGAGATGCAGCAAATGAAAATACTCGGCGCCGGTCCGAATCACCTGACATTCACTCCGGACGGCAAAATCCTGCTCGTCACCCTGGGCACGCTCAACGCCGTGGCGGTAGTCCAGGTGAACGCGGGCGACGGAAACATCCTCAGGCATGAGATCAAAGGCTATTTGCCCACGCTCTGGTATCCGCATACGACGGAAGTGAGTGCCGACGGCAAAACCATTTATCTGACAAGCGGCAAGGCAAAGGGGACCGGAACGAACAAACCCAATCTCCCTTTCCCGCCGGGAGCACAGCCCGGTCCGTATGGACCTACGCTGTTGAAAGGTTCGCTGCACGAAATCGCACTCGAGACGGCGATGGCCAACCTCGGTGCGTACACGTCCGCCGTGAAGCGGAATGCTCAACTCGACCCCGGTTCCCTGAATGCCGCAAAGCGATCGCTCGATTTCAATCCTTTCAAGCACGTCATTTACGTCATCAAGGAAAACCGGACCTATGACCAGGTATTTGGCGATCTCAAGGACGGCCGTGGAGATGTGACATGCCTGTATTTTGGAGAGGAGTTTACGCCGAATCACCACAGGCTTGCGCGTGAATTCGGGATCTACGACAACTTCTTCGACAGCGCCGAGGTGAGCTTCAACGGCCATACCTGGAGCACCACCGGGATCAACACAGGTTGGAACGAGCAGCAGTGGCAAATCAACTACTCGACCAGCAACTTCACTTATGATTCCGAAGGAAAAAACAACGAGATCCTGCCGGTTGAATACAACCAGTCCGATGTGGACACACCGGAGGGCGGATACATCTGGGACAGCGTTCTGGCGGCCGGCAAGAAGATCATGATTTATGGCGAGTATTGTGCCAATCCTGAGAATCCTCTACAGAACATAAAAAAGGGGGAACGATTCCCATCCTACATGGTGAGTCCGCTGATCGGGAATACCAGCCCGTATCCTTGGCTCGTTCCCATATATGCGCTTCTTGATGAAACAGGGAAAGTGACCGGCGGCACGGTCGCGACGAAGCTGGCATTCAAAGGGGCTTATCAGCCCCTGTTCCCCGATTTTGAGCAACTGTTCCCGGACGTGCTGCGGTTCGAGATCTGGAAACGGGACTTTGATAAAATCGCCAGGCTGCAGCAGGAGACAGGCGAGGACACGCTCCCCCACTTCAATATTGTGCGGCTGGGGAACGATCATACCCGGGGAGTCCGCCCAGGAGGACCGACTCCGGACGCCAGCGTGGCCGATAATGACCTGGCGCTTGGCATGCTGGTGGAAACAATCTCCAATAACGAATACTACTGGGGGAACACGGCGATCATCGTCTTGGAGGATGACGCGCAGGCGGGCTGCGATCACGTCGATTCGCATCGCAGCATCGCCCTGTTCATTTCCAAATATAACAGTGGAAACACGGAACGACCGAAGGTCGATTCCCGGTTCCTGACTACGGTCAGCGCTGCGCGCACCATCGAGGCAATTCTCGGCCTGCAGGCTGGCAACCTGATGACTGCCACTGCGCCTTTGCTTATTACCGGACTGGAACAGAACAAATCTCGATGGCACGGCCCATATAAGACGGATTACTCAAACCTCAAGAACCGCAGGATTTTCGAGGAAGGGAGCGACAAAATCCGCCAAAACAGCGTGCTGCAGAAACTGGCGCGGCTGACGAGCACCCTGGAAATGGAGGAAGCGGACCAGGCGGATGCCAACGTGCTGAACTACATACTCCAGGAGTGGGTGCGGTTCCAGGGGCGGCTGAACTGCTGCCAGGGGAGAATTTAGACAACACTGCAACGCGGAAGTTGGCCAGCCCTCACCGCCCGGCCCGGCGCCCACTCCCAAAATCGCAGCTTGTTCTGACTATCATGCACAGAACAATCCGGCTGGACAAGGAGTCGCGGGGATATTGTCTGGGATTCTCGACACCGAGTCTTTTTCTGTGCATTCCTGGTGTTCGCACGAAAGCCCATTCATTAGAGGGATGAGGGTCGTGTCTCCAAAGTCCCGGATTGCGAGACCGAGACCGGCTGGTTCAGGCCTCGATGAGGAACCGGGATTCTGGAGATCCCCCCCCGCTTACTTTGCGCCTTCGATGAGTGCCGCCAGCTTGTCGTATTCGAGCCGTCTGGCGAGGCGGTTCAGCGTCGCGATGGTAATGCTGGTCGCGGCCCCTTCGGGCTCGGCGGAACTGTAAGGGACAATCGCGTTAGCGGCTCCACCTGCCGTTTGGGGCTCTGACCGGGCCGGGATGGAAGAACTTTTCCGGCGTCATCACCCCGTCTTTCTTGAACACCATGCCGTTTTTCATGACGAACTGAACGTTGCGCAATGCATCGATATTGTCGACGGGGTTGCCGGCAACCGCGATCATGTCGGCGAAAAAGCCGGGCTTGATCGGACCGCGGTCCTGAATGATGTCGGCGGCCTTGTAGCCGTTAATCGTCATGGCTCGCAGCGTATCGGCCGGAGGGATCGCGGCCGCCTTCCAGGTTTCGAGAAAATTGATCGTCAACTCGCCGCGAGTCAGCCATTCGCCGGTTTTGGGGTCCTTCATGCGATCGTTCCAATAGTCGAAGTCGGTCGAGTAGGTGAGCGGCACTTTCTTTTCCCATGCGTCGCGCAGGTTCGCGACGGTCCGTTTGAAAGCCGCTTCGCTGCCCCGATAGGGCGTGAACGGGGTGTCGGTCCCTGCCAGGAAGATTCCCTTTTCCGCCATCTGGCGGTGGTGGTCGGGCGTCAGCGCGCTGTTGTGGGCGATGATGTAGACGCCGGCCTCGATGGCGCGCTGCGCGCCTTCCGCGGTCTGCACGTGCCCTTCGACCTTGCAGCCACCCTTGGCTGCTTCGCTGATGGCCAGCTTGATGTCGTCGACCGAGTAGCCCCACGGCTTGCAGTCGATGCACAACTTGATTGTTCTGGCGCCGAACAGCATGTTTTCACGAACCGCGCGCACGATCTCGTCGGGGCTGTTGGCGTCTATGTATTCAGGGAACATGATGTTGTGGTACTTGTACATCTCCGGCGTCGGCCAGAACTGGCCGCCGGTGCTGCCGATCATCGGTCCCGAAGGAATCACAGTCGGTCCCGGCAGCCAACCCTGCTCGATCGCCTGCCGGAGCGCCGCATCCGCATATAGCGCGTTGTTTCCCACGTCGCGGACGACGGTAAATCCCGCGTTGAGGAGCTGCATGCCGTTGGACGCGGCCTGAATGGCGCGCAGCGGCGTCGAGTCCGTAATGTAAGTGAGGTAGTAGTAATTGTTTTCCGGCTGCTCCTTATAGGTTATCGCCATGTGGGTGTGCGCATCCACGAGACCCGGCAGGACGGTGAGCTTCGAAAGGTCGATGATGGCGGCGCCGGCGGGAATGGCCAGGTTCGATCCCACCGCCGTGATTCTTTCGCCTTCGACCAGGATCACCTGGTTGACGGACGCGGTGCCGGTTTCCGGATCAATCAGCCGGCCTGCCTTGATTGCGGTGACCGGAGACGGCTGCTGCGCGACCGAAAAGCCGATTCCCAACAATGCAAAAAGCGAGCACAACACTGCAATGCGTGTCTTCATGACTGCCTCCTGAAGCAGAAACTTGGTTATCTCACTCCCCTGGCTGCCAAACGTCGGCCCTATCTTAATCCGCATGGAGGGGGGGCTGGGAAGGGGAAATTATAACGATCGCGCGCGGCTCTGAACGGCATGGCCATGAATGCAATGCCTGCGGCATCACCTTGCTATACAGGAAAAGGATTTGAGTCCGTACCAAACTGGTAGTCTGTTCAAAAATACAGCAACACAATCACTCCCGGGCGCACAAGTCCTCCTCCCCAATCAATGCTGTGTTCATGAAATCGAGTACTCTGCTGCCGCTCGAAGTCGATGGCGCAATCAGTTTGTCTTGGATACTGCCTGCGCCGGCTGCTCGAGCGGAACACGCGCGATCCTCCCATACCAGAAGAAGGCTGCCAGAACGATGAAAAACGCGGCAAGGACGGCGCCGGGCAGAGCCATCGGGAAGATTGGAAAGACCACTTGCTTGAGTTCGTTCAAGACCAGCACCACACCGACTGCAATCAGAGTGACCCCGGCAGAAAATCGCAAGATCAGCAAATAAAACGCTACCAGCATGCATCCGATCACCGCCCCCTCTACGAGCCAGGTGGGGATGGTCTTAATAGATCCGGAGCCTGCGATCACGAATCCGAACAGCAGGAGCGAAAACAGCAGGAAAGTGGAGGCGACGTACCTTTTGCGGCTCCAGCTCACGATAGCGGCAACCATTCCGGCGAACACGATACTCACGAGCAGGACGTCACAGGCCGTGCTGAGCATGGACGGTATCGTCTGCCGATCACGCTCCTGCCTGTCCCACTCCTCGGGCACGTGCACGAACCGGTAGACATCAGTTACCCTGTCGCCGGAGATCCGAACCGCGATGCGCATTTCCCCTTGTGGGAGCTTTTGCTCCCTCGCGGACGAAAAGGTGAACACCCAATCCGTGCGCGCCTTGAGCTTGGAGGGAACGGCCGAGACCTCCTTCACGGACGAGGGCTCGATTTGAAACTCCTTGTTCATCGCCTCCAGTGCCATGGTCCGAGCCTCGTTCTCCGAGATGCCGTTCCCCGCAGTGGCCTCCGGCAGGATATGCCTGAACCGGAAGACGTGCCCGGCATCGGAGACGAGCACCTGGTATTCCTCAGCGCGCTCCGCCACGTTTCCTTCAAACTGCGCGAATCGAACGATCCAGTGGGGCGGCGCCAGGTACTTGTTCATCAGGCGCCCGTAAGTCTCTTTCCCCGCTGTTTGCCAGATGAAACGATCCTGCTCGCTGGGCTGGCTCTCGATGGCTGTGAGCACACTCCAGGATCCCGGCAGACGGATGCCGTGCTGTTCCAACGCCTGGATCGCTATCCTCCGGGCTTCGGTGCGGCTGGTTGTCAGCGGAGCGTCATCTGTTTTGAAGATGGTGGTGAAACCCCACAGGAGCAACCCCAGGACTCCCGCAACGGGAAGGTAGCGCAAGACCGCAGGGCTCCAGGAGCGCAGCGCGGCCTTTTCTTCCACAACCTCGGGTCGGGCCGCCTCCGCCGGCTGCCACGCACGGTTAAGCAGTGCGTCTGGAACCTCGGTCCACCTGCGGGCGCGCCAGCGCGCACCAAGGACAATCCAGAGTGGAACAAAAACCAGTGCGACCACGAATATGCGATCAATCCAGATTCCATGGGTTGCGGACACGAAGAGGGGCAAGGCGAAACTCACAGCGTCAATCGTGAAATGCAGGATGATGGAGGGGAGAAGGCCAAAGTAGATGTAGAGTCCCGCGAACATGAACGAGGGAATGATGAGCTCTGCGACTCTTGCATAAAAGGGCTGGGTTGCGTAAGCTGCGTGGCCTGAGCCGAAGAGCAGCGCCTGAAGGACCAGGGCGCCGCCAATCCACCACCCGCGCCGGCCAAAACGGGTCCCAAGCAATGCTGCGCAGGCAATCGGAACGGCGCGGAACAGGCTCTCCTCCCAGAATCCGGCCTGGGCCGAAATCGCAATGGCGTTGAGCCAGGGGAAATAAGTGGCAAGCAAATCGGGCTGTGCAAGAATATCGGAAGGGGTCCACCATCCCAGCGCCCGCGAGGCTACGAAATAAAGCAGGACCTCGTAAGCAAAAAACACGCCGACGAGCAGATAGCCGCCCGCAGTCCGCCCCAGCACGGCCTTCGACGCCGCAATATCGCCTGACCACAGCTTCCACTGCTGGATGTGGTGCGGAAAGGCGCGCCGCGACAGGCTCTCCGCAGCCATGAAGGAGATGGTAAAGAGCGCAGCGTATCCAAGAAAACTCCCAAGCAGAAGCAGGACCTGCTGCAACACGAATCCCTGGGAACTTATGGCGGTGTCATAGCTCATCCACAGGAGCGGCCACTGGTTGATGCCGGCGAGCAACTGGAGGAGAGCAATGAACACGCCCCAGAACAGCGGCGTCCGCCAGAGGATCCAGCGCTGGCGCAGGAGGAAAAACAAGCCAACGGCGCATCCTCCTAAAATGTACAGCAGCAAAAAGGCAATCGATCCCGCCGCGCTGACGACCTCATTTGCGGCGCGCATCTGCTGGTATCGGCGCGAGAATGCCTCGGGCACCTTCACGAAATGAGTGAGCTCTGTGAGCTTGTCCCCACCTACCACAAGACGAAGCCGGTAGCGACCCTCTCCCACTTGTACGTCGGGACGCTCATAAACAAAGGTATGGTCAATGCGCCCTCCGGGCCGGACCTCCTGCGACTGCTCCACCAGCCCGTACTTTCCAAGATCCACCTGCCAATCTTGCCTTGCGGACTCTTCCGCGATCTCCTGCGCCCGGCCTGCGTCGAGCGCGGCGCCCGCCTCCTTTTCCGGCAGCTTCACGAAAAAGCCATAGGGCTTGCCCCGAGGCGTAAACCTGAGCACGGTCTCCCGTGTCTCGCCCGGCTTGAAGTGCCTGACCGTCCACCGGTAGGGATCGTAGAGGCCCGCGGCCATCATGGCTTTGAGTGTGGAGGTCCCTCCGGCTTCCAGCTCGACGAAGTTCTGGACTTCCTGATCGTTTGTGAAAGAGGCAGCCTGCCGATAGCCTGAGGGCGGCAACTGCAACCGTGCCGCCCATTCTGCTGCGCCCGCAAGTGCCTCCTGGCGATTCATGCGCAGATCCAGCGTCACGATGGGAAAGGCACTCGAATAGTACCGGGCAGCGAAAAAGATGCTGCCCAGCGAAACTGCAAAAAGAGCGATCCAGAAGATTGGTTTACGGAACATGTATCCTCCTCGGACTCCAGAAAGGCGCAACACCAACCGGCAAGACCTGATGCTCGAAGGCTGAGATCGCTTACGGCTGCCCGCATCACGGGGTGCTCTCCTTATAGGACTTTCCATTTGGGGGCACAAGGGGAAAGTAAGAGGTTTAGACCGGGGACGCAATTCTGCTTCCGCCATTTGTCAACTGCGGCGGCTCCAACCGCTCAGCCTGGTAGGGAAGTGTGTGAAAATCCCATCCTGAAACATCGTTTGGGAGTAAAGTTCCGGTTGTAATCGGTCCTGAGCTCTGGAGCGGTCGCGGCAGACGGGCTGAGGTTGACATGGCACCCCCAACACAGAAGTTGGCCAGCCCTCACCGCCCGGCGCCGACTCCCAAAATCGCAGCTTATTCTGAGCATCATGTCGCTTCGCGAAAGGATCTTGGATTTCTAAAACTATCGATGTGCCAACACGGTGCTCAGGAGGATCCGCGTTATGCTGAAAACGACGTATCTGGCGCTTCTTGCGCTTTTCTTTTCCGCGGTTACCATCGCGCATCAGGATGCCGCAGCTCCAAAGCGTATCCCGGCGGCCGAACAGGCTTATCGGGATGCGTTTAGCAATAAAGACCCGGCCAAACAGATCGAATCCCTCGAGAAGCTCATTGTAGATTACCCAGATTCCAGCAGCGCCTGGGCGGCCAAACAATCCATCATCCGCATTCTGATCGAAAAATTTCCCGATCGGCAAGAGGAAATCTCAAAGCGCACCGCGGAAGTGCTGGCGAAACTGCCGGAAGAAGCCAAGCGCGATACGCTTCGATCCCTTGCTAATGCGATGACCACCGCGGGTATCTTACTCGACAAGGCTGAAGAAATGGCCAAGCAGGCGCTTGCATTGATGGACGAGAGGAAATCTGTGGAGAGCAGCAAGAAGAGCTATGCGGACCGAAAGGAGAAGCCTCCGGATGATGCGTACCTGGTGTATGAATTTCGACTCACCTGGGCGCAGGCGCTGAAGAACCTCGGCCGGACGCTGGTGAAGAGAAGCAAAGACAGCGAAGCCGAGTCGGCTTTTCTTGGCGCCTATCGATATATTCCTGAAGAGGTGGCAGAGGATCTGTCCGACCTTGCCCTCAAAAAGGGGAATCGGCCTGCCGCGTTGGAGTATCTGATGGTGGCTTCGTCCTGCCAGGGTTTGGGCCGCGATCATCGGAACACGCTGGAGAGTCTCTATCGCGAGGCGCACAACGCCACGCTGGAGGGCCTCGAGACAATGCTGGATGAGAGGGCCAAAGCCTATCCTAGTCCATTGGATTTGAAACCCTACGTCCGCTCAGCAAACAGGTCCAAGCGCGTGGTACTGGCAGAGCTGTTCACCACTACCGGCTGCGGGCCCTGTATTTCGGCTGACGTCATGTTCGAGGCGATCCTCACAAAGTACACTAAGGAGGATGTGGCTGTCCTCGTCTATCATGGACTCGAGCCCGGTCCCGACCCGATGTTCAACCAGGCATCCGAGAGTCGGGAACGTTATTACGTGGCGAAGCAATCCATTGGTTATCCAAGCTATGTGGTGGATGGGAAATTCGATTCCGGGGGCGGATTCAGCCGGGCCTATGCCCCCCGGATCTATAATCATTACGGCCCGCAGATTGAGAAGGGGCTCGAGGCCGCGGAGCAGGCTCGGATCGAGTTGAATGCTGTCAGGAATGAGAATGTCGTTCGAGTGCATGCCTCGGTCAGCGGTTATGACGGTGCCGGCACCAGCAAACTGCATATCGCATTGGTGGAGAAAAACGTCCATTTTGCAGGAACGAACGGCGTTCGTTTTCACCCCATGGTCGTGCGCTGGCTGGCGGGGCCATCTTTTGCCGGGCTGGATCTGAGTTCTTCCGGAGCATCGGCGCTCGACTATGAGTTTGACCTCAGCAAGATTGCAGCTGAGACCGGGGCATTTCTGGATGAGCTCGAGCGCAAAGGCCTGAATGGCCGTCCCGTTCAGTTCAAGGGAAACAAGCCTGTTACGAATTCGGACAACATGGCGGTCGTGGCCTGGGTCCAGGACGTGGACAATAAACAGGTCCTCCAGTCTCGATATGTTGAATGCACTCTCGTGCGGACTATCCGGGAGCAGGAGTTTGCCATGCCGGTGAAAGTCGGGAAATAGGGGCTTGCCAGCTCATCCGACCAACAACAGCATGGCAGAGATAAACGGTGCCTGGTTATGCTGTAACCCATTTTCCGACGAAGATTTTTCGGGAGGAAGACTGTGAAAACATGACCGGCCGCCGTTTTTCTTAACGAAAAACAAGACTGATTCGGGTTTGAAAATAGTGGTGGTTCGCAGGATTTCCACCGGTAATATAGTGATCGCGCAGTTCGACTCCCAGCCCCAACCTGCTGAGAAACCAATATCGGATGCCGCCGCCGAAGTTATATCCGCCCCTCGAATACCATGCCGGGATCAGTGTGCTTCCGCCGACTACGAATGGATTTATCTTTGGCTTCGAGGCAATCTTGAAGCTATAGACGCCGTCGATCGTGAAAATGCCTGCCGGACGGTGTATCTGCCCTACGACCCTGGGGCTTCCCCAACCGACATCCGCCGCCAGTCCCAGGCCTCGATAGATGTAAATTTCTCCGCCACCCCCGGCTTGATAGATCGCCTCACCGGTGTCAGACCGCCAGCCCGGCGAGATAAATACGAAACCGGCCACTCGCGATCTATCGTACGCGTCTTGGGCAGATGCCTGGGTGGATAGAATCGCAAGACTCAAAAAGATGCCGCTCAAATATCGCATGCCTGTCCCCCGCGTTTCATCCTTCTTTGGCAAGATAGACACTATTCATGCTCTCAATCTGCGTATAGTCGGAATTGACTGCATTTCGGATCGCTGCCTGGGTGCGACCGCCGGTCAGGTTCCAAGATAAGATGTTATGTAAACTTCGGCCGCGCCGGCTGCGTCAATCGCCAGCGGGCCCGATTGTACCGCAAAATAGGCGCTGGAACTCGAGTTTTGCGCACACCTCTACCCGAGAGCGCCGGGGCGGAATCTTTACGTGCCCGGCGCTAAGCGAATGACACTCCGGTTGTGGAGCGGCCGTAGCCGCGGTTGACGAGGGCGGGGGCATTGCGCCGCCCCTGGCGGCTTGACACACCAACGGCAATTGCGCGGCCATCGGAGAAGGCGCGCTCCGGATCGTGGCAGGACGCGCAGGCGACGGAGCCGTCGCGAGAGAGGCGGCGGTCGAAGAACAACCCCCGCCCCAGTTCGATCTTCTCGACGGTGAGCGGATTGTCCTCCGGGACTGGCAAGCAGAAATCCAGTCTCAGAGGAATTGCATTTCGACCAATCAAGAAGCGCAGCAGCATCATTTGCGCTTGTTCAAAGCGGGCAGGAAGTTCTCCAGAGCCCACACTTCATCTGACTTTGCCGGCTCGGTTGCGGCGAAGGCAACCCGCTTTCCGTCCGGATGCGGGTGCAGCCGCTGGTCGCTGCTACCAAGTTGGCCGAGAAAATTTACATTCAGACCAAGTTTTTGGGGTTCGGTTCCGTCGATCGCGACTCGCCAGACTTCGCGATCACCAGTGGGCCGGTCTTTCAGCGAATAAATGAAGATCGAGCGGCTGTCAGGGGCCCACATGAGCACGCCGGCGCCTTGGGATTCCCCGCGCATTAATTCCCTGGGCTCGCCGCCACTGGCAGGAGCCAGCAGAACGCTCCAGTTTCCTGTTCTCCTAAGGGTCATGGGACCATATAAGAAATCATGTGCTACCACTACCCAATATTTTCCGTCGGGTGAAAGATCCCAAAAAGTCGCGCGATCACTTCTCGGGATGACTTCCTTCTCATTCCCAGAAGAAAGGTCGCGTTCGACAACGGCCGCAAGTGCACCTCCACCTCCTTGATAACGGCTGTAATAAATGCTTTTCCCATCAGGCGCCCACGCGGGATTCATGAAATATTCTCCTCCACCGGCTGACCCATATGAGCTGAGAGCGATCGGCGTCGCCTCCCCAGTCGTCGCATCGACCCGGAATATTCCCTGACGCTCCTTGACATCGGCGGCTTGGATTGCCAAAAACAGACCATCGGGAGACCATTGCAAAACCGCTCCAGCCCCACCCACCCAGGCACCCAATGGGGACTGCAATTCGCGCACTTGTCCGGTTTCGCAGGAGAGAATCACGATTACGGCCCGGTCACGCCGCGAGATGAAAGCGAGGTGTTTCCCGTCAGCAGACCAGGCGGGAAAGTTATTCGCTCCAACGTAAGTCTCCACGGCCAATGCGGGCGCTGACAGAAATTGTCCCTTGGCGAAGTCAAACGCAGCTACTTGAATGTCTGAGCGGAAAAGCGCGTTCCAATTGGAATGATGGACGAGCGAATAGAGCGTGCCTTTACTTGTCAGCCCCATCGGATCGCCGGTGGCGCCGACCTTGATTTGCTCCGGTGTTCCCTGCGGTTTCCCATCGCGAAAGGCCAAGGCCCAAAGACCCGTGGAGCCCGTGCGGTCACTGGTAAATAGCAAATGTCTTCCATCAGGGGACCAGCCCATGAGAACGTCATTGCCGGGATTTACTACCGCCGGAATCTCACGGCCGCCATCAATCGCCAGGACGAAAATATCGCGTTGATTCCCCGTGTCCGTCGCGGGAAGGCCGTAGGCGAGATACTTACCATCCGGTGAGAAAAACAGCTTCGGGGAACCGCGCGAGTCCACCGACTTCAAGACCCGCAGTGAGCCATCGTTGACTGCGACCAGACCGATCTGAGTCGTCTCATCCTTTTTGACCAGCTGTACGCCAAGCCATTTTCCGTCTGGCGACCAATCCCTTGGGTAGATTCTCGGCACTTCTGAATTGCTGAACAGTACCCGCGGGCGGGAGGCGCCGGAGGCCTGCAATCCAGTGATGCGGAGCTCGTAGTGATCTTTGTTGAACCAGGCATATGCCAACTGAGTGTCGTCCGTTGAGAAAGTGGCTTCCCCTGCATATTGTTGAGGGAACTTTTCAACCTCGTTCGTGATCCGCCGATCGGTGCCCGCAGCAATGTCGTGTAGAAAAAGTTCGCCGTTGCCCCTCGGAGCCGCCAGGTCTACATAGGGCAGATACCGGCCGTCGTGAGACACGTTCCCACAGACTCTGCCGCTAGGCGGAAGCGTCCAAACCTGGCGGCTCGACATTGCGCCTGCTCCCTGGGCGGGCGTTGCCGCAAGATACTTCTGTGCCTCAGCTGCGACCTCCTTCTGATCCGCATATTCCCGTATGATGCGCTCGTAGGCCTTCCGCGCTTCTTGTGATTGCGCCGCACCCATTTTTTCATAGCATCGGCCCATGCGCAGAAGCGCCTCTGCCGCCACCGCTCGGTTGGCCGGATACTTGGCAACGATGTCGCGGTACTGGCGGATGGCGGCGTCCAGGTCGCCGCTTACGAGTTCCTTCTTCTTGGCCGCCTCCAGCAGGACTTCGGCTCGACCGGTGGTTTGCGCCGGCGTCAAGCCGGGGACCGCCACGGCAACACTTAAGATCGCCAATAACCAGATTTTTTTCATGGTTTGTTTCCTCCTGATCCAAGATTAGGAGGCGTCCCTCAGGTCCTTTTGTGGAAATCGCAAGGATTCATACAGGTTACTGTCAAGAAATCTGCATATAAGCTTCAACCATCGAACCGGTATCCAAGCCCGCGCACACTGACCAGGAACTTCGGCGATGCCGGATCGGTTTCGATTTTCTTGCGCAGATTCGATAGATGGGTGTCCACCACCCGGTCCGTGCAGAAGACTCCCGGGGGCCAGACCTTGTCCATGATTTGTTCCCGTGTCAGGATGCGGCCGCGGCTCCGGACGAAGGCGGCGAGCATCTTGAACTCGATCGGCGTGAGATCCACGGCCTGGCCGCCGCGTCGCAGCTGCGCGCGGGTGAAATCGACCTCCATGCCGCCGAAACGGTAGATCTCCGGAGCGGCAGCCTGCGAGCGGCGCAGCACCGCCTGGACCCGCGCGCACAGCTCCATCGGGCTGAAGGGTTTGGTCACATAGTCATCCGCCCCGAGCTTCAGCCCCAGCACCTTCTCGGTCTCCTGGACGCGGGCCGTGAGAAAGATGATCGGCGTATTCACGCCCGAGCGCCGCAGTTCCCGGCAGACCTGGAACCCATCGCGTTTGGGCAGCATGATGTCGAGCAGGATCAAATCGTAGCTGCTCTGCCGCGCGCGGGACAGGGCGGCATCCCCGTCGCCGGCCACTTCCACCTCGTAGCCCTCGAGCTTCAGGTCCTCCTCGAGCCCGAGCGCTATGCCGGGCTCGTCCTCAACCACCAGTATCTTTGTCATCATCGTTCAGGCCTCCGCTCTGGGCAGGCGCATGCGGAAAACGCTCCCCTCAGCGGGCACGCTCTCCACCTCGATTGTGCCTCCGTGCGCTTCGAGGATGGCCTGGGCCATAGCCAGACCGATTCCCGTGCCCTTGATGCTTCGCTCCTTGGCCGCCGCGCCGCGCACGAACTTCGTGAAAATCGCCTTCTGCTCGTGGGGCGGAATCCCCAGGCCGCGGTCCCGCACCGACAGCGTGGCGAAGTTTTTGTCGCCCGCTACTTCCACCCGGATGATCGGGTGCTCCGGCGAGTATTTCACTGCGTTGTCCAGCAGGTTCCGCAGCGCCCGGCCCAGTGCCTCACGGTCCGCGCGCACGGGGAGCGGTCCGCCGTCGCGGTGGAATTCGACGCTGTGGCCCCGCTCGGCCGCCGACTTGGAGAAGTCCTCGACGACCTCGTGTGCAAGCTCGCCCAGGTCAGCGGCACGAAAGTCATACTGGTATTTGCCGGACTCGACCCTGCCGAAGTTAAGGATGTTCTCGACCAGGCCATGAAGCCTCCGGCTCTCACCGAGCAAGGTATCATAGAACTGCGTGCGCCGCTCGTCGCTCGAGACGCGGCCGCGGACCAGCATTTCGGAAAGCTGCATGATGGTCGTCAGCGGGCTGCGGAACTCATGGGAAACCGCTGCTACAAAGTCCGACTGCAATCGCGCCACCGCCAGCTCTCGTGAGATGGATCGCGCTACGAAAACAGCCGCCGCGAGCGCAAAGAAAATCATCAGCGCCAGCGCAATCAGCAGGACCTTGGCCTGTGCAGAGAGCCTGTCGGCCAACGCCCGCGGGTTGGATGGAACCGCGTAGATGGTCCAGGGCAAGCCGGTGAGCGAGGCCATTCGAACCACCCTTAATGCGGAAGCGTTATCCGCACTGCCCAAGACCCGATGGCCTTCAGGGTCCTCGAGAACAATCTCAGGGAGATTTGCCTCCGCCCCGGGTGCCTGGCCAAGTATGGTTTTCAGGTAGCTCGGGCCAGCGCAAAGCAATGACAGTTGCCCGTCCTCAGAGTTCCAGAAGGCAAGGACGGACCGATCCCGTGCCCAGAGGCTTTTTCGCGGGTTGGGTGAATCGATGTTCAACGCGCCGTTTTTCCATTGAACATAGAGCGTCTCCGCCACGTCGGCCAAAGCCAGGGACTCGAGGGGAGGTTCGGCTGAGAGCGCGCCCCCAAGCCACTCCCGGCATTGCTCCTCCAGATATTCATAGGAACTGCGTCGAAGGACCCAGCGCCCCTCGGCCAGCGCGGCGGTGATCGCCGAGGCCTCCCTTTTGAGGGCTACGGCATCGCTCCGTTCCATGTAAACCTCCGCGCTTCCCAGGCGAGCCAGCATTTCAGCAGGGTCGCCCTCCACCATTACAGAGCCCATCCCGGCAAGCGCCGCGTATGCCTCGAGGGCTTTCGCGGTGAGCTTTGCCTTGCGGTAGACGCGCGCCAGCCGCACCAGCGCCGCGGCGCGCACCTCGGGGTCGCGATGCTCCCGGAGTTGCGCGTACAACGCTGCCGCCTTGAGCGGCTGTTTCTCTCGGAATTCGAGAGCTTCGGCTCCGATGAACCGGTCCGGAGCAGATTCCGGTGCGGCTCGCAGCGCGGGGTAGTACGGCAGTTTGGTTCCAGGCGTCGCTTCCAGGGATTCGCCCCGTAAAATGAGGAGCGCGATCCCCTGGGCCGGAATCTGAATGGCGCGGCCTGCAGTTGCGTCGGCGAGCACGTATTGGAGCTCCGCCAATTGCCGGGTCAGCTGGGCGGATGCGTTCTCCGCGGCAACCTCGCAGCGCTCGAGCCAGCGCTGCCGTTCCACGGCGCGGTCCTGTGCGATCACTCGCCAACTCAACCACGCGAGCGCCGCAAGGAATACCAGAGTGATGCCGGCGAACAAGGTTACCGGCCGGGGAAACCCCCTGAACCACTTCGTCGAGATCAGAGAACGCACGTCATGCAGTATACAACCGGCATGTCAAGGCGGGGTCAAGCCAATGTTAAGAAATCCGGACACTATCCTGAAGGAGCCGAAGCAATACCAAGGGTGCATGAGGGCGTGCTGGAGCCGATGTTGGCAGTCGCAGAAGACTGGCGAAGTCAACATACCGCAACGCGGAAGTAGGCCCGGGGCCCCTGACCGCCCGGCGCCGACTCCCAAAATCGCAGCTTATTCTGACTATCATGCTTGGGACGCGCAGCATGTCGAATCCTGCCAAGACCTCTTTGTCAACGCTGGGAGTAGCCGGCCACCGTGTTCCGCCACCGACTGCGCCCGAGGCGCCGGAGGATGCAGATAGATTGGACATTTTCTGAGACGAGCGGCAGCAGGGTGGTTTGCCTGAGGGCTCTTTAAATTCCGCGCCCCAGCGGAGGCTATCAACAAAGTCCAGACCCTCAAGGTGACCGCCGCTGTAGTTTTGCGGGCGGGCGGGCAGCAAATGGAGATACAAAAGACCCTGTGGGCCGAGCGGCCCAACCTAGCCCGGGCCGAGACGATGATGCAGGGTATGCTGATAGTCGCCGGCCATGATGGGACGGCCGCGTGGATGATTAACCCGGCCACGGGCTCCTCGGAACCGCAGAGGGTTGACGACTCGTTGATGGGGTCATCGGGGCCATCGATAGTCACGTCTGCCGACATCAGTTCTCTGATCGGTTCGCTTTCCGGTTTCAAGGCGGCGGGCCACACTGTGGAGCTCCTCGGGAAGGAAGATGTGGCAGGATCGCCTACGTTGAAGATCAAGGTGACCCTGAAAAACGGGATGGCAACGACTTACTTCCTTGACGCCGCGACCTTCCTGCCCATTAAAAGCTCGGCAAGCGCGCGCATGGCGCAGGCGATTCAGGGCGAAACCCGCTTCAGCAACTACAGGAAAGCCGGCGGCATCATGTTCGCGCACACCATCGACGCAGAAACCGGTGCCGGCTCGATGCATATGGAATTCGAGAAGTTCGAGATCAATGTCCCGATGGACGACAGCCTCTCCAAGATGCGCAAAACGGATGCGCAGCCCATGAAGAGGTGAGCCGGTCATCGTTCCGGCTTCAGACACGCTCGAAAAGCAGTCCCGTCCCCTTTGGCATTGCGGCGACGTGGTATCCGATAAAAATGTGGTTGCCGGACACAAGGGCCTTTACTTCTTTTCCGTGAGATCGAGATAGATCACTTCAACCAAGCTCATAAAACGCGTTCGCCCAGGCTGGGACGGGGCGTCTTGCACGCCAAACGCTTTCTTAATTTCATCCAGGGACTTGCCCTCGGCAACCATGGCTTTAACCTTGTCGCGTTTCTCCGCAATGGAAGTGTATATGCTTCGGATATCCTGCTTGGTGAGCGGATCGGTGTGGCCGGTAATGAAGGTGTCTGCGTTGAGGGCAAGGAGACTTTGCAGGGAGTCGAGAAGTCCGAGCGACGAGCCTCCCTTTTGGCGATGAATCAGGGGATCGCGGCCCACGAAGACGAGATCGCCGGCGAAAGCGACCATTTCCGCCGGGAAATAGACAACGAAATCGCCGCTGGTATGGGCTGGCCCGAAGAAATAGAGCACGACGTCCTCATTCCCCATGTTAAAAACCATCGCGCTTGTCTTGGATGCCGTGCACGGGGAGCACACCTCGTTCGGAAGATAGTCGCGCAGATATTGCGTATTCGGGGTCTTGGCAGCTTCCTCCATATCTTTCTTCGTCTGCGGGTGGGCGTAAATCTTGAGCCCTGTCGGAAATCCGTTGAGTCCGTTGACATGATCGCCGTCGCTATGCGTAAGGATGATCCGGGTAATGGGCTTGGTCGTGAGTTTTTTAATCTCTTCGATCATCTGCTTTGCGGAGTCGGCCGTCGTCTTGGCATCGATGACAAGCACTTCCTTGTCCCCTACGTAGAAGCCCGTGTTTGCGCCGCTCCCACCCTTGACCATGTAAATGTTCCCCTTGATCTTTTGAACTACGGGGGGTTGCTGCTGGGCGAGGCAGAATCCGATTCCTGTTAACAACAATAAGAGAAGCAATGCAACGCCTTTGAATCCGCAGGTTCTCGACATGCTGTCCTCCTTGCCGGTCGTGATCAGGATTCAGAACGACTCTGTTTGTGATCGAGATCAAATATAGCTGAAATTCAGGTACACGTCACTTGGTTCACCGCCCTGAAGAGCACCTCCTCCCCCTTTCTCCCTTTAGTTCCAATTCCGGCTATCATGCCGGGCTGCCGAGGCTGACGCCGCGGACGCTGGTGAGCCGGCAGGTGCTGGTGGCCGAGTTGGATTTGGTGCGGCGGCAGGGTTTTGCGGTGGACAACGAGGAGAATGAGGCGGACGGGCGCTGCACTGGTGCGCCGATCGTGGGCCAGGGTGGCCGGATCGGGAATGGTGCCAGGCTACCCTGTCCCCTTTGTCCAAAGAAACATCAAGCACGTGAAACTTCATGCTCGATGGCGCGACGAGCTTGAATCATTATTCCCGGCTGGCACATCACGTTACCCAGCGAATATAAAAATGGGAAAATTGGCACACCGTAGCCTGGCACCGTTTCCATCTGAGGCCACCCGCTGTGGGGGTGGTAGCTCATTTTTTCCCGAGGTTGATGACGGCACCGAATCCAAAGCGGGCGTTGTCTTCCAGGATATCGACAAAGCTGCCAAGATAATCGATCTGGAAGGCGCGGACCGCGATGCGGTCGCCGATATGGATGTCCAAACCACCGCCTCCTCCAATGGCAAATCCGCTGTCGGAAAAACCTGCGAGTCCGCTATTGCCCTTTGCCCCTCCCGCAAGGGCGTGGAAGAACAGGGTGAACCTTTCTCTTCGAATCGAAAAACGCGGTCCTGCAAGATATTCATAGACGGAGGTGTTCACTGTGACTCCGGGATAGGTTGGGCCCAGGTCGGATACTTTTCTATACTGGCCTCCGAAATCCGCGACTACACCGAACCATCTGTTCAGGTTGCCGGTGATGCTGCATTGAAATCCATAGGAGCTGTCGCGGGGAAAATCCGCTTTACCTGCAGGAAGGTAGGAGAATCCGCCAAACAATTCCGCCCTCGGGAAATCATCCTGGGCGAGGCAAGTCCGGCTTAGCGCCAATAATAAAAGCACTACGAAGGACAGCACTGATTTTCTCATCGTTGCTCCTCCCAGCTTTATTTTGTTATGCCACGTAATTATAGCCCAAGCATCCGTAACCTCACCGTTTCCCCAGGTTGCCATGACGGTGTCATTTCCAGCGCTCGCGTACTATACGAGGAAACCGGGGACGCTCACCTATTTTGCGGTTTAGGGGACACGACCCGGTTCGATCAGTAAACGCAAAATAGGTGAGCGTCTCCGGTTTCGGGAGTAAGATTTGGGTTGTGATCGGTGCTGAGCTCTGGAGCGGTCGCGGGAGACTGGGCGAAGTTAACATAACACGCCAACGCGGAAGTTGGCCAGCTCTCACCGCCCGGCGCCGACTCCCAAAATCGCAGCTTATTCTGACTATCGCCCAGGCAGCGAAGTGCCGGGCTTTCTGCCGCTCAGAAACCGATTCCCGCCCGGCAATTCGCTGCCTGCCCCGAGTCCTCCCCTGATTTCCTTCCCTCTCCGATTTCCCCTTGTGCCCCCGAATAGAAATGCTTATAAGGTCGGAGTAGACATGGCATGGAGCCGTTATCTCAAGCGTGGCTGTCAGGATGAGGAACGATCCCGGGAGATCCAGTCCTACCTGGAATCGAGACGGACGAAAGCATTTCCAGGCGCATGTCGCCTGACGAGGCGCGATCTGCCGCGTACAGGAAGTTCGGCAACGTCACGATGGTCCGCGAGGAGATCTATCACATGAACACGCTCGGGTTTGTGGAAACGCTCTGGCGGGACGTGCGCCACGCCTGGCGGCGCCTGTGTGCGACGCCGGTTTTTGCGCTCTTCACCGCTCTCACCCTTGCGCTTGGGATCGGCGCCACGACGGCGGTCTATTCGATTGTCCGCGGAGTGTTGGGGCCGACTCCCGGGGTCGCACACATCGAAAGCATCGTGAATGTGTACCACACACCGCGCGGCAGCGTTCCGATGGTTGCCATGTCCTATGGCGATTATCTGGACTTCCGCGCCCGCCAGACCACGCTCCAGGAGGTGACGGCCTGGTGTTTTTTCCGGCAGGCCTTTGTGGCCAATGGTCAGGCCGAAACGGCATTTGGCGAAGCTGTAGGTGGGGAGTACTTCCAGTTGCTCGGCGTGATCGCCGAGATGGGCCGCACCTTGCAGCCCGCAGATGACAGGCCGGGCGCACCGCCGGTGGTCGTGATCAGTCATGGCGTCTGGCAGCGGCTGTTCGGCGGCGCGCCCGACATCGTAGGCCGGCTGATAAAAATGAATGGCCATAATTATGAGATCGTAGGTGTGGCGCCGGTGGCCTTCAACGGCCTGTTCAACAACGGCATGGTGCCGAGCGCCATGTGGGTTCCACTCGCATCCGTCCCACTGCTTCCGAAAGAAGCACTGGGATACACCCTCGACCCAAACCAACGATCGCATCGCTGGCTCATGGTGAAGGGCCGGCTCAAACCTGGCCGGATACTTTCGGAAGTTGCAGCCGAAGTCACGAGTATTGCGAAACAGCTCGACGCCGCTTACCCCATCGGCCAGGATCTCGATCGCAGGTATCGGATGCCCTATGCAATAAGCCGTCCGTGGGCCGTCAGGCGCGCAGTGGACGTTCATGTGAATGAGACGGCCGATGTAGTCGTCGGGCCAATGGCGTGGACCATCATGGGTGCTGCTGTTCTCGTCCTCCTTGTTGCCTGCACCAACATCGCGAATCTCATGCTGGCGCGAGGCGCGGCCCGGCGCCATGAACTTGCGGTGCGGCTGGCGCTGGGTGCGCCGCGGTGGCGTTTGGTTCGCGAGATCCTCGTCGAAAGCACCATCCTGGCGAGTGCCGGTGGCATCGCCGGTCTCGGAATCGCGCGCTGGTTGCTTTTCATTCTAGGCAACGACCTGGCGGTGGGCACGAATATCTCCTTGCACCTTGTGCCCCAGCTTGATCCTTGGGTCATTGCTATGTCGGCGGCTGCCACTTTGCTCACGCTCGTCGTAACCGGCTTGGTACCGGCGCTGCAGTCGACTCGCGCCGACCTCCGCGCCGCGCTGGCCACCGACGGATCCCATACGGCGCACTCGCGCTGGAGAGGCCGCCGGATTCTCATTTCCGCACAGGTTGCGGTTTCGGTCATCCTGCTCTCGCTCACGGCACTGTGCACAAGCCAGTTGTGGCAACAGAGCCGTCTCGATAGCGGAATCGATCTCGAACACCTCGCGCTCGCACAAGTCGACTTTGCGATGCAGGGTTACGAGGAGGCGCGCGTCCGGCAGATCGTGGACGCAACACTCCGCCAAATGGCCCGGCGCCCGGGCGTCGATGCGGTGGCCGCGTCCTCGGGATTGCCTGTTGGCCTCGGCGTCACCACGCCCGGCTGCGTGGTCCGCACGCTGGATGAATCACGGCGCAGTGGTGCAGAGCTCGTCGCCGCGACGCCGGGCATTTTTAAAACACTAGGTGTCGCGATCCGGCGCGGGCGAGCTTTCAATGAGACCGACACCCAATCGGCCAGTCCCGTGATCGTCGTCAATGAGGTAACCGCCAGAGCGCTTTTCGATACCCCGGATGTCCTCGGGCGCCGGCTGGGATTGAAACGCGCTCAGTGGGTCGGAGAGAGTGAGCATCCCGTGGAGACCATGACGATTGTGGGCGTGGCCGCGGATTCTGATGCTGGATCCGTTGGCCGGCGCGATCGCGGCGTCGTCTACCTGCCGTTTGCTCAGCATTACGAAGGACGGCTCATTCTGGCCGCGCGCGCATCCGGCGATCCCAGGAACCTCATAGGCGCCCTGCGGCAGGCGCTCCGTTCCGTAGATCCCGGCGTCGCGGTTACCCAGGCCGGCACCGGCCTTGCGGTCGCAGGGCCGTCAAGCGTTTTCCTCCAGGTGACGGCTGGCCTCGCTGGTGTGCTGGGAAGTCTTGCCTTAGTGCTGGCGCTTGCCGGCTTGTACGGCGTGCTTTCCCATGTCGTTGCGCGCCGCACCTGGGAGATTGGCGTGCGCGTTGCGCTCGGCGCCGGCCGGATGAAGATCCTGGGCATGGTGCTGCGGGATGGACTGGTCCCGGTTGGTTGCGGTATCGGCGCCGGCCTGATGGCGGGCATCATGGCCCGCATGCTGCTCCGGCTGTTTTTCATTCAGCTCCTGCCCGCTCTCGACCCGGGCGTACTAACCGTCGTGCCGGTGCTGATGCTGCTCGCCGGGATCGTTGCCTGCTACTTGCCTGCCCGGCGCGCAGCCCGTGTCGACCCGAACATTGCCTTGAAGGAGCTGTAGCTGACAACCCGACAGTCCCCCTGCTCCGCCGGGCGCCCACACCCAGCCGGGGCTCATGTTTTCGATGGAGTGCCGCGCCTTCGGCGTTCAATTGTTCAGCCTTACCTGTACGGTCGGAGGTCAGCGAGTGCGTTCGTGCTCGATGATCTTGGCGAGTATGCAGTCCAGGTCGTGGGTGTTGGCGTAACCGATGGTCCTTTTGATCCTACTGATGTCGGGAACCCGGCGTTCCATATCTTCGAACCCTTTCTGGTAAGCCCATTGGTAAGGCATGTATTCAATCGGCGATGAGCTGAAACATCGTTTGGGGAGTAAAATCTCGGTTGTGATCGATGCTGAGCTCTGGAGCGGTCGCGGCAGACGGGCTGAGGTTGACATAGCACCCCTAAGGCGGAAGTTGGCCAGCCCTCACCGCCCGGCCCAGCGCCGAGCTGACTCCCAAAATTGCAGCTTATTCTGACTATCATGTCGTCCGACGGTGGCGGCGGTGGAGGTCGTGTTTTCTTCGCCTTCGACGCCCTTGTACCTCGCGGACGATCCGGCACGGCGACTCCGGGGGCACCTAACGCCCTTGGCGCTCAGGCGCGGCCTGCTTTTGGCCGCTGGCTGCAGAGCCCTGTTAGGGAGCCTTCGTAAGGAGACCCCGCAGATCTCCCTCGACCGCTCCCAATATGTTTGGATTTCGGGGACAGGCGCCATAACCCCGAAATTATTCGGGATTGGCGGAATTTGGTTTCCGTGGAATTTCGAGGTTATGGCGCCTGTCCCCGAAATCCCATGCGTATTTGACCCAAGGCCCGGATGCGCGCGAGAACCGGCGGGTGGGAGTAATTCAGGAAGACATAAAGCGGGTGTGGTGTCAGGTTTAACAGATTGTGAAGGGAGAGGAGTTTTAGCGCCTGTATCATGGAATCCGGATCCCCCGTGGTTTCCGCGGCGTACCGGTCCGCCTGGTATTCATTCCTGCGGGAATAGATCTGCATGAAGACGGACAGGACCGTCTCGACAGGGGTATAGAGCAAACCGAAGAGAACGAGGCCGGCGTAAACCGAAGGATGCTCGATATGGAAGGCTTCAAACAAGCCCGCGCGACTGACGAAAATGGATATCAGGTAAAACATCACTCCCATGTGCAGGATGCGGATGACCATTCCATAAACGATGTGACGTTTCTTGTAGTGGCCGATTTCATGCGCCAGGATGGCTACCAGACCTGGAACCGAGTGCTTTTCGATCAGCGTGTCAAACAGGGCAATCCGCTTGTTTTTGCCGAATCCCGTGAAAAATGCGTTGGCTTTCGACGATCGCCTGGACCCATCCATTACAAAAAGGTTTTTTAAAGGGAATCCCACTGATTTGGCATACGACAGAATCGCCCGCCTGAGTTCGCCCTCCGGCAAGGGGGTAAATTTGTTGAACATCGGCATGATCCAGGTTGGCGCGATAAACTGGATGAAAAGCATGAAGAGCGTGGCTGCTCCCCAGCAGTACAGCCATGACGCTGCACCGGCATACTGGAAAAAAGCGAGGATGCCGCACAGAATCGGCGCGCCCAGGAGCACGCCGAGCCCCAGACCTTTAAGCCTGTCGGCAATGTAGGTGCCGAGCGTGGTTTTGTTGAACCCGAACCGCTCCTCGATTACGAAAGTGCTGTATAAGCTAAAGGGAAGTGACAGGGCGAGCTTCGCTGCCACAAGGATCCCGATATAGGCCAACCCGGTCAGGATCGGATTCAGTCTCAAGCCGCGTACGATACCGTCGAGGTATTGAAAGCCCCCGGCAAACCAGAATGCCAGGATGACGATAAAGTCGAACGTCGATGTGAGAAACCAGAACCTGGTCTTGACCCTTGTGTATTCCTGCGATTTCCTGTAAGCATCCGCATCAAAGGCACCGACAAACTCCTGCGGCAGTTCATCGCGCAGTGCTTTCAGGTTCAAGATTTCAGTGACCATGCCAACGATGAAGCTGAAAACGAGCGTCACCAGAATGACAATGGCATAAATATTCATGACCAAGAGTATAAGTTTCGGGCACAGTCACCACAATTCCCGAATTTCAGGTGTTTGTTTTCCGCAAAGGCCAATTGAGTTTGGGGATTTTGGTGACTGTCCCTTGTGCTGCGCGCGCCGTGTTAAAATCTCGTCCGCGGACGAGCGCAATGCAAGTGCGTTTTCCGCACAACCCGCGCGTCGGGACCTCAAGCTGGAGCTCGATGGACTGGCGCGGCACTTTCTGACCCGAATCGATCGAGGGCGCGCGCTCCGAAGGAAAGCGCCGCTCCGATTAGGGAAGCTTGCTTGTGGATCGCACGGAGCGACTGACGTTTCGGCTGCCGTCCATCCGCCTCGGATTTGATAGTGTGAAAACTCGGATCAACCAGAAATGGAGCAGCGAGAAAATCCGGAAATTGCAGGAGGCGTTGCTCGCCTGGTACCGGCGCCACAAGCGCGTACTTCCGTGGCGGAGCGACCCGACGCCCTACCGTGTCTGGATAGCGGAAATCATGCTTCAGCAAACTCGGGTCCGGACCGCGCTGCCGTACTACGATCGCTTTCTCAGGCGATTTCCTGACGTCGAGGCCCTGGCTGCCGCCTCCGAAGAAGATGTCCTCGAGTTCTGGGCCGGCCTTGGTTACTACCACCGTGTCCGCAACCTTTGGAACGCCGCGAGGAAAATCGTCGGGGAATTTGGGGGCAAGTTTCCCGAGACCTTCGAAGGAGTCCTGCAACTCCCCGGGATTGGACGGTACACCGCGGGTGCGATTGCCTCGATCGCCTTCAACCGGCCTGAGCCTGTGGTGGATGGGAACGTGCGCCGCACGATCAGCCGTCTGCACGGCATTGCGCATGCGCCCGAACGCTTCTTTTGGCAGCAGGCAAAATCGTGGATGGCGATGGACCGACCCTCCGATTTCAATCAGGCCATGATGGAGCTGGGTGCGCTGGTATGCGTCCCCTCGCGCCCGCTCTGCGGCACTTGTCCGGTCCGGTCCTTGTGCCGTTCCGGACGTCAGAGCTGGGCGCAACCCTCTCACAAGAGCACGGGACGGGCGCAAGAAACGGTCGAGATGGTCATGCTGCTGCTTGAATGCAAAGGGAAAATCGTACTCGCGCGGCAGCAGGCGGTGGACTATATACCCGGCGCATGGGGATTGCCGGTACGGATACTGCGAACAGCCCGGCAGCGGAGCGCTGCGGCGCAAAGCCTCGCACGAGAGATTCTCGGCAGCTCGCCGGAGCTGCATGCATGCGATGATGTGCGCCACGCCATCACTTACAGGCGCATCCTGGCGCACGTCTATCGTGCTGCAGTTGAACCCTCGCAGCCCAGGCTCGCCGGCGACGGCAGGTTCGTGTGGTTTCCGCGAGCGCGGGTCAACCGTCTCCTGACATCATCGCTCTTTCGGAAAGGACTGGCTGCCTCAGTGCGCTGACGCCTCCGCCGCAAGAAATCAGTCTGTTCCCGTCTTATCCGGGTCAAGTGATTTCGCGCAGGGCATCCGCCACCCGCTTGCGCGCGGCCCGCCAGGCGGGAAATCCAGCAGACACCACGCCGACGAGAATCCCGATCGCTGCGCACAGCAACACGGTCCCGGCGGTTACGTAGAAGCTGTGCACAAAACCTGCCGTGATCGACGATATCTTTACCCTGGAAAAGATCGCCCGCGCGCCCAGAGCGCCTACGAGTGCGCCGCTCAGAGCGAGAACTGTGGACTCGCCGATGAGCAGCATCAGGATGTGACGCTTACGAAACCCCAATGCCTTCATAATGCCGATCTCGCGTGCCCGCTCGCGGATCGACATCGCCATCGTATTCGAAGCCACAAGCACGATCATGAAGATCACCCCAGAGGAAATCATGGCGATCAACAGGCGTACATTCCCCACCAAGGAGAGAAAGCTGAGCACGAACGCCTTCTCGGTCTCCGTCTTGGTCGGCGCGCTCGAGTTGCGGAACAGGCTATCCACGCGTTCCGCTATTGCCGGCACCTCCGCCGCCGAGCGCGCAAGGATCGTATACATGATGGTGAAGCCCCAGTTGTTGATCCCTTCGTCGAGATACTCCCAGTGGAAGTAGAGCGAACTGGCGCCGTCATAGCCGCCGCTATAAATTCCGCGCAGCGTCAACTCGGGATCAAAGCGAAAAATCGCCCCCTGCAGATGGATCTTGTCGCCCACCTTCCATCCGAATCGCTGAACGAGATTGTCGCCGGCGATAGCCCCGGTGCGGTCCGAAAGGAAGGCCTGTTTCTGGCTCTCCGGCATGCGCATATCGGCATTGACGACGAAGAACTGATCGGTATTGACCGCAAACTGGGGAAAATAGTTTCTAGGATCCTTGTACACGCCGCCAAACCACAAGGTGGCGATAACGGCCTTGACGCCCTCGACCTGAGCGATCTTTGTTCGATAGGCGATCGGAAGGAAGTTGGCAAGAGAGACCCGATGCCGGACGACCAGGCGGAGCGCAGACTCAGGCGTCTCGGCCGAGCTCTGCAGCTCCGTAAGCACTGTCCGCAGCGTCGCGACCAGAAACAGCGATACCGCAATGCTGCTGAGCGTGAGGATCGTACGCCTGCGATTGCGAAGCAGATTCCTCAGAAGAAGCTGCAGGAATTTCATTCTCTTCCGCTCTGCGGATGAAACCGCTCATGGAGGCCAGCCGCCGCAGAAAACCATGCGCGTTCCCCTGCGTTTCTCTGCGGCCTATTCTCGCTTCATGAGCTCTTTTCCACCAGGACGCCCTTGTCGAGATGATGGCGCACCTTGGCGTAGGCAGCGGCTCGGGGATCATGCGTCACCAGCAGGATCGTCTTGTTGAATTGTTGGTTGAGACCCGCCAGCACTTCCATGACCTCAACCGCGGACTCAGCGTCGAGGTCTCCGGTAGGCTCGTCGGCCAGGACAAAGGTCGGATCAGTCACGATGGCACGGGCAATGGCAACACGTTGCTCCTCCCCTCCCGAGAGCTGGCGCGGATAATGATCGGCCCGGTCGGTCAAGCCTACCAGTTTGAGTGCCGTTGTGACATGCTCGCGCCGCTCGCGCCGGTTCAGCGAGGTCAGCAGCAGCGGTAGCTCGACGTTGCCGAATGCAGTCAGCACCGGGATCAGGTTGAAGTGCTGGAAGACGAATCCGACGTGATGATTGCGCCAGGTCGCAAGCTGATCCTCGGTCATTGAGAGCAAGTCGCTCTCGATCACGCGCAGTTCGCCGCCCGTCGGGCGATCAATCCCGGCTACGATGTTGAGCAAAGTAGTCTTCCCCGACCCCGACGGGCCCATGAGGCTGATGAAATCCCCCGCGAAAACTCTGAGGTTTATGTCGCGCAACACGGGGATCTCCACGCTGTCCCGCCTGAATACCTTACTGAGGCCCTTCATCTCGATCAGCAGTTCGGCCATGGTCTCCATCCTCCAGGCATTTATTCTCTCAAGCCCTCGACGAGTTTGACACTGGCGGCGCGGCGCGCAGGAAGGTAGCCGCCCACAATTCCAACCGCGAGGGCGAAAATCAGCCCGCGGAGGAAAATCCCGGGTGTGAGTCTGAAATGAAAGAGCACCTCGCTGAAGGTCTGGAAGTTAGCCGTGCCGGCGGAAACTCCGTGCATCGGCAAAGCGAGAAAGCACCCGGCAATTCCACCGAGCAGCCCGAGGATCATCGACTCGACCAGGAAGGATGCCAGGATGTGCCTTTTTCGAAAGCCGATCGCACGCAAGGTCGCAATCTCGCGGGACCTGGACATCACTGAGCCGTACATCATGTTCATGGCCGCAAAGCACGCGCCAATGCCCATCAGGAAGGCAATGAAATTGCCGAGCATTTTGACGCCTACGGCGGTCGTGGCCTGATCGGCGAAGTACTGCTTCTGCGGAATTGCCTGCAGATTGATGCGGCGGTCGTCGGCGACCCGCTGGCGAATCTGCTCGCCTGCGGACTCGTTTTCAACGCGCAGGAGTATGGAAGAGTAGATGGGACGTTCCCAGTCCTGGGCTATCTCGCCGTAATCCGCCCAAACCTCTGAATCGTACGCGGTGCCGCCGGCCTCGAAAAGACCCACTACATTCCAATCGCTGCGCCCGAAATGGACGGTTGCGCCGGTGGTCAGGTTCTCGAAGCGCCGGGAAAGCGAGCGGCTCGCAACAACCTCGCGCAGTCCGCTCCGGAACATCCTCCCCTCCACAATCTTCGCCTCAGGTCGCAGCGCCAAGGCCTGCGCGGAGGTGCCGCGCACCAGGATGTTCGAGCTTTCACCCCCGATGCGCGTATGATTGATGACGACGACAATCTCCCCGAAGGCAAGCGGCTGCTGGTCAGGGCCCTTGGCAATGCCGGGAAGAAACCGGATGACTTGAAACAGATCCCGCCCAAAGTAGCTATTGACCTCGTTGAGGGATCCCTGGCGGATCACCAGCAGCTGATCGTCGTGACCGGTTTCCACAAAAGTCGATTCCAGGCCGTTCACGAGCGCCATCATGGTAATGAAGATCGAAACGGTCAGACCGATGCCGAAAATGGTCATGACGGTGCCCGTGCGGCGGGCCCAAAGGCTGCCTGTATTGTATCGAAGCGGAATCTTCAACTCGTCTGCTCCAGTCTCGCGGCGCGCCGGCGGTCAATCCACTCCGCGCAGCGCATCCACAACCTTCCTGCGCGCAGCCTGCCAGGCGGGGACGCCCGCAGCCACCACACCAACCAAAAGCCCGATGGCCACACACGACGCCACCGTGGCAGGGGTCACATAGAATCGCTGGACGAAGCCGGCGGTGAGCGAGGACATCTTCACCCGCGCGAAAATCACTCTGGCGCCCAAAGAGCCGATCAGGGCTCCGCTCAGAGCGAGCAAGGAGGACTCGCCGATGAGAAGGAATAGGACCTGCGCCTTCCGGAAGCCGAGCGCCTTCAAAATGCCGATCTCGCGCACCCGCTCCCGGATCGACATCGCCATCGTGTTTGCCGCCACCAGCACAATCGTAAAAACTACCACGGAGGAAATCGCACTGATCAGGAGGCGAACGTTCCCCAACATTGAAATGAAGCCGAGCACAAATGCCTTCTCGGTCTCGGTTTTGGTGGGCGCGCTGCTGTTGCGGAACAAATTGTCTACGCGTTCGGCGACTGCCGCCGCCTGATCCGCCGAGCGGAGGCGGATCGAATAGCTTCCTGTGAAGCCGGCGTTGTTCAACCCCTCATTGAAATAATCCCAGTGGAAGTAGAGGCTGCTGCCGTCATCGGGGCCGACGCTATAGATGCCACGCAGCGTCAATTCGGGATCGAACACGAACAGAGATCCCTTCAGATGAATCTTGTCGCCCACTTTCCAGCCGAACCGCTCCGCGAGATTGTTCCCCGCGAGAGCGCCCGTGCGGTCTGCCAGGTAGGCCTGTTTCTGCTCTTCCGGCAGCTGCATGTCTGCGTTGACGGTGAAGAACTGATCGGTATCGGATGCAAACTGCGGGAAAAAGTTTTTCGGATCCTTGTAGATGCCCCCGAACCACATGGTTCCGACGACAGCCTCTACACCCCCGACCTGGGCGATCTTGGCGCGATAGGCTACCGGCAGCATATTGGCCAGGGAGACCCGATGCCGCGTCACCAGACGAAGCGCCGACTCGGGAGTCGTGGCCGGGCTCTCCAACTCGGTCAGCACCGTGAGCAACATCGTGACTAGGAACAGAGACGCGGCGATGCTGGTGATTGTGAGGATCGTGCGCCTGCGGTTGCGCATCAGGTTTTTCAGAAGGAACTCGAACATCTTCATCGGTCGCGGACTTCCATCAAACGCAACAGTCTAACGAGTCTGGTCTTCGGGACGGACTATTATCTCATAAGTCCAGTTCACTGCCCGTGATGTATTAGTAGCAATTCAGACAGTGGTGCGCGCTCCTTGGAGCGATGCCGACCCATGGCAAAAACGAACCTCGAAGACCTCCAAGACCTCAAAGAACCAAGAGCTAAGGGGGCTTTGGCTGCGCCGGAGGCGATTCCGCAGCTGTGCTGCGGGATCCACTCCTGGCACGGGCATCGGGGACAAGCGCATAGGGGATGGGTGCGACAGGGAAGCCCGGGGGTCTCACCGCACGCTCCAGGCTCCTGGATAGCTTCTTCCGCGCGCTTGTCCCCGATGCCCGTGCCAGGAGTGGCAGCCAAAGCCTATTTCCGACGTACCATCCATCGCAATCCTGTGTAATCCCAGGATCTTTGCGGTCTTAGAGGTCTTTGAGGTTCCAAACGCACCCGGATGATTGGCATGCAGTGTCTGAATCGCTGATGTATTAGGGATACCCAGGATGCAGAAAAATTCGGTGACAGACACCGAATTGCCCGATTAAGAACAGCCGCTGGTTTCGCCGCAGTTCATGCACTTATAGCAGGAGCCGTTGCGCACCATGATGCACCCGCATCCGGCACAAGTCGGCGCGTCGTCGAGCGCATACATCGCCTTGAAGCCATTGAGAGGATCCACGCTGCCGGCCGTCGGAGCCGCAGGCGGCGCCGACGTTGGCGCGGTGTCGCGGACGTGAACTCCCGTCTGGATCTGTTCTTCGCGCGGCAGGAACTTGGAAGCCAGCCAGCGGAAGATATAGTCCACGATCGATTTTGCCAACGGAATTTCAGGGTTGCCGGTATGTCCCGACGGCTCGAAGCGCACGTGCGCGAACTTGTCGATGAGCACCTTGAGGGGGACCCCATACTGGAGCGTGAGGGAAATCGCCGTGGCAAACGAGTCCATCAGTCCGGAGATGGTGCTTCCTTCCTTCGCCATCACCAGGAAAATCTCACCGGGCTGCCCGTCGTTGTACATGCCCACGGTGATGTAGCCTTCGTGCCCGCCAATGGCAAACTTGTGGGTTATGGCGCGCCGCTCCAGTGGAAGCTTGTGGCGCACGGGCTTGAAGGCCGTGGCCGCCGCCTGAGCCGATTTTCCTTTGCCGGCAGTCAGCGGCTGCGCGCCTTTGGAGTTGTCCCGGTAGATGGCGATGGCCTTCACCCCCATCTTCCACGCCTGCATGTAGGTTTCCATGATCTCCTCTACGGTGATGTGCTCGGGCACATTCACCGTCTTGGAGATGGCGCCGGAAATGAAGGGCTGCACCGCGCTCATCATTTTGATGTGGCCCATGTAGTGAATCGACCGTGTGCCGCGCTGCGCTTTGAAAGCGCAGTCGAATACGGTAAGGTGTTCGGGCCGTACGAAGGGCGCCCCTTCGATGGTGCCGTTTTCATCGATGTACTTCGTAATCGCTTCGATCTGATCCTCTTGGTAGCCGAGTTTCAGAAGAGCTGCCGGAACCGTGTTGTTTACGATCTTCATCACCCCGCCCCCGACCAGCTTCTTGAACTTCACCAGGGCGAGGTCCGGTTCCACGCCGGTCGTGTCGCAGTCCATCATGAAGCCGATCGTGCCGGTTGGGGCGAGCACTGTGGCCTGCGCATTCTTATACCCGTGAACCGTCCCTTCGAGGACCGCCAGGTCCCAAGCCTCCTGCGCCGCTTGCATCAACTCCTTGGGCGCGTGCTTAGGATTGATCTTCTGCAGAGCATTGCGATGCATCCGCATGACTTCGAGGAAGGGCTCTCGATTCTCAGCATAGCCCGGAAAGGGGCCGAGCGCTGTTGCGATGCGCGCCGACTGAAGATAAGCCTCCCCTGTCATCACGGCCGTGATCGCCGCGGCAAAATCCCTCCCTTCGTCGCTGTCGTAAGCCAGGCCGTTGTACATCAGCAGCGCGCCCAGATTGGCGTAGCCCAGGCCCAGCGGCCGATACACGTGGCTGTTGACGGCGATCTTTTCGGTCGGATAGCTGGCGTTGTCGACGATGAACTCCTGGGCGGAGATCACAAGGTCGACGGCCCGGCGGAAGCCGGCGGTGTCGAAGTTCCCCTTTCCATCCACGAACTTCATGATGTTGAAGGAGGCCAGGTTACAGGCCGAGTCGTCCAGAAACATGTATTCGGAGCAAGGATTGGAGGCATTGATGCGACCCGAGTTTTTGCAGGGATTCCACTTGTTGATGGTAGTGTCGAACTGCATGCCGGGGTCGCCGCAGATGTGAGCGGACGCGGCGATTTTCTTCATCAGATCGCGAGCCTTGTACCTGTGAACAACCTCCCCCCCCGGCCGCTCCCAGGTTTCCCACATGCCGTCCTGCTCGACAGCCTGCATGAATTCGTCCGTGACCCGAACGCTGTTGTTGGCATTCTGGAAGAAGATGCTGGAGTAAGCCTCTCCGTCTACGGCGGCATCATAGCCCGCGTCGATCAGAACCCAGGCTTTTTTCTCCTCCCTTGCCTTGCACTCGATGAACTCTTCAATGTCGGGATGGTCAATATTGAGGATCACCATCTTCGCCGCGCGGCGCGTCTTGCCGCCGCTCTTGATCACACCCGCGAAGGCGTCGAAGCCCTTCATGAAGCTGACCGGGCCGGAGGCAATCCCTCCGCTCGATAGCCGCGCACGTGAAGAACGCAACGGAGACAGATTGGTTCCTGTGCCCGAACCCCATTTGAAGAGGCGCCCTTCGGTGCGCGCCAGTTCCAGGATCGAATCCATCGTGTCCTCGATGGAGTTGATGAAGCAGGCCGAGCACTGCGGTTTCGGTTCGATGCCGCAATTGAACCAGACGGGGGAATTGAAGGACACGTACTGGTTCAGGAGAAGGAACGCGAGCTCGTCGCTGAACACGCCGGCATCGGCGTCTGAAGCAAAGTAGCCCCCCTTCAACCCCCATTCGGTCATGGTGCGGACAACCCGGCCCACGAGCTGACGGACGCTTGTCTCCCGCTGCTCTGTGCCTACCTGCCCGTGGAAATATTTCGAAACCACGATGTTGGTGGCCATTTGAGACCACCCTTTGGGAATCTCCACTTTTTCCTGCTGAAACAGCACCTCCCCTCTTTCATTTGAGATCGTGGCGGTCCTGGTTTCCCACTCGATTTCATCGTAAGGAGACACACCCTTGCGGGTGAAGTGACGCGGAAACTCGAGCCCCGCAGCGGCTTCTTTGCGCTCCTCCGCTGCATATCTCGTCGAGACCCCTTTTTCCGAGGGCAATGCCCTGTTGCTTTCCATCCCAACCTCCGCAACTCTTACGAATCCGAATGCGCGCGCCCGAATGAAGGTGACAAGGATCAGTGAAGTCCTGCTCCAGCGGCCTGGCGTTCACAGCAGCCCATGGAGGATAATTGCTTCTTGTACACAATCGTCACGGCTACGTCAATCAAAAAATCTCTATATATTGTATCGTCTGATCTGCCTTACCACAATATATTGCGCATATCGAAGCCACTCACGCGCTTCATTTTTCAAGACTTACAGCTTTATATGGAACCGTTTCCGCCCTGCGCCGCACCCTCTGCAATCCACGCGCGGATAGGCTATCGGCGCCAGGGATTCCCGACTGAATGCATGAGTCACCAGACGGCTTGGACTCCATTTGACATTGGACAGCGCCTCATCCAGAATGGCGGCGGGTGCGGGCCTTCGATCGCCTTACAACATGATTCGTTATCTTGTATTCGACATTGAAACCAGGGTCGACAAGGAGTTGGTCAAGCAGATCTATGACCCTGAAAACGTCCTCACGCTGGATCAGGCTTACGACAAGGCTCGCGATCAAATAATGGAGCGCAGCGGACAGCAGAGCGATTTTTTCCCCATCCCTTTCCATATCCCCATCGCCATCGCCACACTCCAGGCGGACGAAAATTACAGGATCCGCGCTCTGGGCTGCCTGGGAGCTGACCGCTTCTCGGAATCGGAGCTGGTGGCGCGCTTCTGGCAGGTATTCGAAAGCGCTACAACTCTGGTTACCTTCAACGGGCGAGGCTTCGATCTGCCGGTTCTCGAATTCCAGGCGCTGAAGCACGGGCTGTCGCTGCCGCGCTATTTTGCTGCCGGGGAATCGAGACAGACTTATCGGGGCAGTCGTTACAGCGACGCGTACCATATCGACCTCTGCGATTTCCTTTCCAATTTCGGCGCGGCGCAGCGCCGGGGCTCTCTCGATGTCTTGGCTCGGCTGGTAGGGCTGCCGGGGAAATATACGATCGCCGGCGAGGATGTCGAGTATCTCTTCCGCCAGGGGCGTCTGAAGGAAATCAACCAATACTGCATGACGGACGCGCTGCAAACCTATTTGCTCTTCCTGCGTGTCGAGCTGCTAAGGGGCAAACTCGACGCTGCAGGCTGTCGGGCAGCGATCAACTCGGCGCGCGAAGACCTTACCCAGCGCGCCGCAAGCGCCGGTCCTGAGAACTTCCTCCTGGACTTCCTCCACCGCTGGACTGACTCTTAGGCATGAGGGAACCGCGGAAATTCTTGGATGAGCTGCCAGCACTGCATCCAAATCACAGAGGACCATGCGCTCAATGATTGTGTTCCGGGGCATAGTTCTTCTCGCCCGCCCTGATCGGAACGGGAAGCCGGTTCTCATCCGGCGCAATGGGACAACTATAGCCTTCCCCGTAAGCACATAATGGGTTGTAAGCTCGGTTGAAATCGAGGTCATAGATCCCGGACGTGTTCTCAGGCAGATCCAGATAGCGGCCTGCCGAGTATGTCTCTGTGCCCGTCGTCGCATCCCGAAATGGAATGAAGAGGTAGGGCTGACCAGAATTAGCGCTGTCGTCCAGGCGATAGACTTGGAGCCGGCAGGCCTGTCCCTCGGCAACAAACTCGAAGGAGCCATATCGCAGGCCATCTCTCATCTCGCCGGTATTGGTTCCCAGCCGGACGCGCTCGGGGGCGGGGTAGCGGTTCAATCTCACACGGAAGCGCAGTTCAGGGTTGATGAGGAAATAGTCGAGGCCTTTGAAACGCATCCTTTCCTGCGGAGGGATGGGGGACTGAGGACTCGATCTGAAGGCGAGGTCCCGTTCCTTCCTGGCCAGAAGCACAGGGTCCTCAGGCCTGGTTGCCGCAGTGCGTTCCTGCGAGCATCCTTGAAGAAAAGCGGTCGCAGCGACCAGGCCGCAGGCCAGGGGCCACAACAATGAATTCCGCTCCTTGAGCTTCTGCACATGCAAGATTATACGGAGCCCGAGCCCTTTCTTGAAGGCATTCATATTGGGATATCGCGGGTAGAGACGCGATCCCGCCGCAATGTCGAGTCGAGAGGGAAAGCGGAACCCGGAGATTCAGGAGCCACAAAAGCAAAGAAAAGGAACTTTTTTTGCTCCTCCTACGTCTAAATAAGTACCCATTCAATAACCTCCTTCGTGGGCGGCGGAACGGAACGACGCCTAACCGTTTCCGCCGCCTTCTCTTTTCGGTGGATCCACACGAAATTGGCGGCACCTTTTTTCAACGGCCTTTTGATCCATCCATCGAAATATCCCGGGCGAAAAAGGTGTCTGCTTCGAAAATAGACGGAGCAGCTGACTGCGGACGGGCTAAAGCCCGTCCCCACTATACGTTACTCTCAGAGATCTCAAGTGGGCACGGGCTTCAGCCCGTGCGCTTTTTCATGCGCTTGGGTGCGCCCTCGGCCCATGAAGGACTGTTTCACCCGCGACTTTGCTGTCGCCGTGGACACCTCCCGCGGCAAATCAGATAGTGGTGTGCACCCCTTGAATCGGTGCGTCTCCAGAATGCAGCTTGTAGTCGAAAGCGGCGCCGTGATAACTTATTTGAGTTCCCGTAGCAGAGGAATGACGCCCCGCGCCTGCCATGGAAAGTAGGAACTCATTTGGAAATTGTCCGGTGCTAAGGTAATCCTGCCTTTTTACCGATCTACCCTGAAGCGAGGAGTGAAAACTGGATGCAGCCTTGAGCACTGACTTTCAGGATACCAGGCATTTCGATTATTTTGATTAGGAGTGACCCATGCCCGCCGGTCAGGATTACGCCAGTCGGCTCCGGGAAGAGACTCGCCGAGCGCTGGCACAACATCTTGTTGGTACCTTCGAAGAGGAGTTTCGGACCCTCCAGGCCAACCTCTCGACCTCTGTTGGGCAAATCGCCCAGCGGCTGGGCTCGATCCTCGATGTCGAAATCCCTGCGGTGGAAGCGGTCCTCTCTGACGCCGCTTCAGAAGCAGCGCAGAAAGAAGCGCGCCGCCGGGATGAAGATATGTTGTTCCTTGCCCATTTCGTCTATGACCTGCGGCACAAAGAGACGCAGGAGGAGATCCTGAACTCATTGCTCGACGGAGCCCTTCGATACGCCCCTGGCGTGGTGCTGTTCGTTACCCGCGGCAACCAGTTTCAGGGTTGGTCATCGCGTGGATTCGCCGAAGAAACCGCGCAGCATCTCCGCGAGTGTGTTCTTGCATTCTCGGACAGCCCCCTGCTTCGAGACACGCTCGATGCGGACGCACTGACCACCGTCACCGACATTTCCAAGGAACTGGCGCTTTCGCGATTGTTGCCGGAGGGCATGCAAGGCCCATGGCATGCCTTCCCGATGAAGGCGATTCAACGCCCGGTGGCGGTGCTGCTGGCCGTAACCTCGGACGAGCGCAGATGTGATCTGGAGCCGCTCTGTATCTTGATGGACTTGACGGGGCTGTGCATCGAGAACATCGCCCTCAAGATATTGCAGGAGATTAAGGTAGCCAAGCCTCCCGTAGCGGCGCCTGTTCCCCCTCGCGAGATCCCAGAACCCGCGGTCGAGACCGTCCCTGCCGCAGCGGAGAGCGCTGCGGAAGCCCCCCCTGCCACCGAAACAGAAGCGCCCGCCCCAGTCAGCTTAGCGCCTGAACCCGTCATTGAAGCGACTACCACGCCCGAGCTCCCCGTTGAAGCGCAGCCGGAAGAAGAGGCTGAGCTTCAAGCCGGCCCCGCTGCGCCGGCTGCTGCTGAAGTCCTGGGTCCGGAGGTCGCCGGAGTGTTCGAAGCTCACGAAGATGCCGCCGCGGCCGCGCCGGCGCCGGAGGGCCCGGACCAGGCAGTGCTGGCCGAGGAACTACTACCCGAGACTGCCGAGGCCGCTGAAGAGACTCTTGCCCCTGAAGCTGAAGAGACAGAGCCAAGGAGAAGCACCGCGCTCAGGGAGGTCCAGCCTCTCACAGAAGAAGAAAGGCTTCATGCCGACGCGAAACGGTTTGCACGCTTGCTGGCATCTGAGATAAAACTCTATAATGAGCAACGTGTCCAGGAAGGACGCGCAAACAGAGACCTGTACGCACGGCTGAGGCGAGATATCGATCGGAGCCGGGATATGTATCAAAAACGCGTTTCGCCGATAGTCTCCCGGAAGGTCGATTATTTCCACGATGAAATCATCCGAATCCTCGCGGACAACGACCCCTCAACGCTTGGGAATGGCTATCCAGGCCCTCGCGTCGAAAGCTAAACGGACTTGCAGCAACTTCAGTTAAAACCAGAACGCATTCGCTCGGAATCGCCGCACTTTCGCCCCAGGTGGCCGCTTCCCATCCTGGCGGCGGCCTTCCTCCTGCTCGCATTTTCTGTTGCGGCCGTCGATGACGCGGGAAGTGGATCGCCGCAGCTCTCTGCAGTCCTCGACCCGCTCAATTACAGCTATCCCCCCGCGCTCCAGGCGACGCTGGATGCTTTCGGAAAAGCGGTTGGGCACTTCGCCGGCGCCCGTTGGCAATCGGCCCTGTCAACCCTGCCGGACGACTCCGCTATCGCCTCCACAGCGGTGGCCGATTACATAATGCTTTACAAGGCCAAGACCTACCTGGAATTGGAGATGAGAAAGGAGGCGCTTGATCTATTCCGCGCCCTGCAAAGCCGCTATCCCGATTCGCCGGTGGTCAGGGAAGCTGTTTTGGGAGCAGCCGCAGCGCTTCTGAAACTCCATGATCCTGTGGCCGCGCGCGCCGCCCTCGAGAGTGCGAAAATCAGGGAGAATGCCGACGTCTTATACATGCGCGGCCAGGCATTGGAGGGGGAAGGAAAACGCAGTGAGGCGATCCAGCTCTATCTCCGAGTCTATGCGGATTACGTCGATTCAAACCAATCCGTTCTCGCTGAGCGGCGTCTGCGCGCACTCACGCCGACTTTCTTAACCAGGACCGGAAACCGGGAGTTCCTCTTGCGGCGCGGCGAAAATCTCATCCGTGCCGGGAAGAACTTGGAGGCCAGAACGTTGCTCCTGAAGCTGAGCGCCACGCACCCGGCTGGGAGACAATGGGAAAAAGCCTGCTTGCTGCTGGGCGACGCCGATACAAACCTGCAGCGATTGTCCGAGGCGCTTCGCTATCTGCGGCGGATAACTGATGCCGCCATGGCATCTCAGGCGGTTTATCTCGAGGGCGTCTGCTACCGGGGCCTCAGAAACGAGCCCGCCTTCCTGAAAGCGCGAGATCGCGCGCTGAAACTGTATCCCGAGTCGCCGTACACGGAGAAACTTCTTTACTCGGTCGCCACTTACTACGACGTCAATAACGAGGCGGGGCCTGCGCTTGAGGCATATCAGGCGATTGTTCGCAGCTTTCCCAAGGGAGAGTACTGCGAGCGCGCCCTCTGGAAGGTGGCGCTGTATTCCTATGTGGCGAAGCGCTACGAAGAAGCGCTGAACGGATTCTGGCAATGCCTCCTCGCCAATCCGAGGCCGAGCGCGGTCGGCGCTGCGGCCTACTGGATGGGCCGCTGCTGCGAACAATTCGGGGATCGAGAGAAGGCCGCTTACCTCTACCGCCGCGTTCAGGCACTCGTCAACAATAGCTACTATGGGCAGCGGGCCGAGCAAGCTCTGTTGGCCATAAGATCCCCTGATCTCACGTCCCCGAGCAGCCCTGCGGGAATCGACTTCGAGCAGGTAAGGCGGACGCTGGATGGGATCCTGCCCGGTCCGGTGGCGATTCCTCAGCCTTCCGGCGCGGCGGTACCGATCATTGAGCGCGCCCGCCAACTGGCGGCGGCCGGGCTGCTCGATCTGGCCGTGTCGGAGTTTGACAATGGCTTCGCCAGCCAGAGCAGCAACGATGCGGCTCTGTGCTACGGCATGTCCCGCATTTACCAAGGCAAGGGGAACTATTACGGCGCCATCTCGACTCTGCGCCGGGTGTTTCCCGACTATGGCGATAGGCCTTTCACCTCGCTCCCGGGAGAAGTATGGGATATTCTTTTCCCCGTTCGCCACTTCGATCTCATCACACAGAATGCCACCCGGAACAACCTTGATCCCGACCTCGTGCTCGCATTGATCAGGCAGGAATCCGCCTTCAACGAGTCAGCCCGCTCCAGGGCCAACGCACGCGGCCTGATGCAGGTGCTCCCGGCCACCGGTCGCGTGCTCGCCCGGAATGCGGGCCTCGCCCGGTACACGGTGACCAAGCTCTACCATCCCGACACCAACATCGTTCTGGGCACACGTCACCTGGCTTCACTTCTCCAGCGATACGGCGGCAAGGTAGAATTGGCGCTGGCAGCGTATAATGCAGGCGACAACAGGGTCGACCGCTGGTTGCAGGAGTTCGGAAACCTGGACATGGCGGAGTTCGTCGAGCGCATCCCTCTTAGCGAAACGCGAAACTACGTGAAACAGGTTATGAGCGATAGAGCCCACTATCAGCTTCGAACTGTGCCAAACTCCCGATTATCACTCAGCCTTCGGAAAGAATGATGCTCATGTCCGGCATAATTGGGTGGAAAGCGGCAGCCCGCCAAGTCTGCCCCCACAAGTGACGCTTTGTCCCTAGCGGAATCGTAACCTGGTAGCTCCGATCGGGGACGTAGAAGCCCTCGGCGGAAAGTTGAGTACCTCGACCCAAGTACGGCAGAATCCGGGGTCCACTATTGTGTTGAGAAAAGAGAGTTCACTAGAGGATCAGGATCTGGTGCGCCGGTGCCAGAACGGCGACGAGACCGCTTTCGAGGCGCTGGTGCGCAAGTACCAGCAGGCCTTGTTTAACCTCATCTACCACAATATGGGCCGCCGCGGCGACGTTGAAGACATCGCCCAGAAGATCTTCTCCAAAGTGTACTTTTCGCTGGGGAAGTTCGACAACAGCAGGCCTTTTTTCCCGTGGGTGTACCGCATTGCTATCAACCAGTGCTATGACGAGTTGAGGCGCGCACGGCGGCGACGCTCTCTGACTTTCTCCGAGCTTAACCTGCAGGATTCCGAAAACATCGAAAACCTGATAAGGCAGGAAGAGATTCCGGGGACGCTGGCCGAAGAAAGGAAGGAGCTCCACGACCTGCTTTATAAAATGCTGAATCGGCTGCCGGAAAAGCAACGGAAAGCGCTCGTGCTCAGGGATCTGGAGGACGTCCCTTACGAGAAAATGGCCGAGTTGATGAATTGCACCGAGCAGGCCGCACGACTCAAGGTCTTTCGTGCCAGAGCCCGCCTGCGGGACTCGATGCTGAAAGCCATGCGGCGGCGCAAGCGCGCGCCGGCCGGGCGCTAGCAGAACCATTCAGACCTCAAGGGCTCTGTCTCAGATTTTCCGAGATCCTCTCTGCTCTGCCGGCCCGAATGGCCGAATGGCCGTGTCGTATCTGCAATCGTCAAAAAAGGAGAAGCGGTATAAGGCGACCAACCCATTGACCAACTTTTTGGAGATTTTGACTTTTGCAGATACGACACCCTGCCTTTCCTTACGGCACACAATATGTGCGGCAAGGATCTAAATCGGAATCAGGGCCGGGAGAGCAATGGGTCCTGCCACCGAATTTCTTCTCTTCTTGATAGATCCGCAGAAAAAGGTTAACTTAAGGTGAACCTGAGGCGAAGACATGACCATTCATATCAATGCCAAGCAGTTGCGCACTTCCCTGCCGGAGGTCGTGCGGCGTGTGCGCACGGGAGCGAAGTTCACCGTGATCTACCGCAGCCGCCCCGCTTTCAAGATCGTGCCGGTGGATGACGCGGGAGAAGCCCAAGGGGCTCTAGTGGATGACCCGCTATATCATGCGCCCGCCGTTGGGCGCTCGCATGACGGACGCGCCGCCGCGGACCATGACCGCATACTTTACCAACGATGAAAGCACTCTTTGTCGATACCGCCGGCTGGATGGCCTGCGCCGATGCTGCCGATCCGGAGCACGATGAGGCTCGCGCGGCTCGCGACTCCGCGCTCGAGCACGGCATGACCCTTGTCACTACCGACTACGTGGTCGACGAGACTCTGACTTTGATCCGGAAGCGCCTGGGACTGCGCGCAGCAGAAAAATGGTGGCAGCAGATTGAGGCAAGCTCCAGACTGCGCTGGGAGTGGATTGACCTCCTGCGCGCGGAGCGCGCCCGCAGCATATTCTTCCATCATCGCGACAAGGATTTTTCATTCACCGACTGCACCAGCTTCGTGGTGATGCGCGAGCTGAAGATCCGGCAGGCTCTTACCGCGGATGCACACTTCCGTCAGATGGGGTTTCAAATCCTGCCCTGCTGATGGAAAGCGTTCCGGACCAGAACATATTTCTGAAATACCAGGAGTCCCCGACCTTTGCGACCTCGGCGGTGAGATTTTGATCCGTCATGTCTGCAATGCACACTGTCTGAATCCCAGATGCATTTACGCGGGGCTTGACCTTTAGACACAGGGGAATATGATGGCTCCGCTTGCAGAGTGCAGCTGGCTGGACGCCTCCCTAGTGGACTTCCAAAGGAGCAAAGCCGATGCCTTATTCCAACTACAACCGCAGAGAGTTTTTGGAAATAGTGGGCGCCGCCGCTGGCACCGGCCTGCTTAGAGTGTACGCCGCGGGCGTCGAACGCCCCAATATCCTCTACATCATGGCCGACGACCACGCCTCCCATGCCATTTCCGCTTACAGCAGCATTATCAACAAGACCCCGAGCATCGACCGCATCGCCAGCGGCGGCATGCGGATGACCAATTGCTTTTGCACCAATTCCATCTGCACCCCCAGCCGCGGCGCCATCCTCACCGGCCAGTACAGCCACAAGAACGGCGTATACACGCTCAACGACCAGATCGACCCGAACCGCAACAATGTGGCCAAGGAATTGCAAAAAGCCGGCTATCAGACGGGGATAATCGGCAAGTGGCATCTCGGCACCGACCCGACCGGCTTCGATTACTGGAACATCCTGCCCGGCCAAGGTGTGTATTACGACCCGGTATTCATCACCAGGGACGGCAAGAAGAAATACAACGGCTACTGCACCGACATTATCGGCGACTTCAGCCTGGAGTTCCTGAAACAGCGCGACAAGCGGAAGCCCTTTTTCCTGATGTCGCACCACAAGGCGCCGCACCGCCCTTGGCAGCCCGACCCGAAGTATGCTCATCTGTTCGACGGCCAGACCATTCCCGAACCGGATAACCTGTACGATCATTATCAGGGCAAGCCGAAAAGCGTGGCCGCCGTAACGATGAAGGTCGGCGAAGACATGAACATCAAGACCGACCTGAAAACGGAAAGGCCGGCAGGCCTCGAAGGCGATGCGCTGCGCAAGTGGGCATACCAGCTCTACATCAAGGATTACCTGCGCTGCATCCAGAGCGTGGACGACAACGTGGGCAGATTGCTCGACTACCTCGACAGCGAGGGCCTGGCGAAAAACACGATCGTGATCTACACCTCCGACCAGGGTTTCTTCCTCGGCGACCACGGCTGGTTCGACAAGCGGCTGATGTACGAGGAGTCGCTGCGGATGCCGTTCCTGGTGCGCTACCCCGGCGTCATCCAACCCGGCTCGGTCAATGACGCCATGATTCTCAACATCGACTTCGCCGAGACATTCCTCGATTACGCCGGCGTCAAGCCGCCGGCCGATATGCAGGGACGCAGTTTTCGCGCAATCCTCGAAGGACACACCCCGAGAAACTGGCGCACATCGATGTACTACCGCTACTGGATGCACAATACCAACGACCACCACGTGCCGGCGCACTACGGCATCCGCACCAGGCAGTGGAAGCTGGTCTACTACTACGGCAAGCCGCTTGGCATGAAGGGTGCAAACCCCCCGGACACCGAACCCGACTGGGAATTGTTCGACATGGAGAATGATCCGCGCGAGATGCGCAACCTCTACCACGACCCGAAGTACGCCGGCATCGTGAAGCAACTGAAAGCCGAGATGGAGAAGCTTCAGAAGGAAGTCGGGGATAGCCCGGCCTAGGAGCCGGTCCGGCAGAACGGCAGAACGGGTCGGACCACGGCAAATTGAATGATTCTCCAAAGATACCTCTCGGAGACGCCTGTAAAATCAGGCTTGCGTGCGATTTTTGGCCCTGTTGTTTCGTTCCAAGGAGTTTTCCCCACTCCCTGGATGCAACAAGGCATTGAGAGAGTCGCAGGCCTGCTATATCGCCCGTCCGCCCATGGCCATGGACGCGCTGTAGAAACGACCGGACGACCCGAAACCCCGCCCGACCCGCGCACAGGCGCAACCGTTAAGGAAGATTTTTGAGATCGATCCGCTGTTGTGCTCTTGAGGCGCCAAGATGAGGATGATCTCGATTATTACGGATCCCCGGATCGTGAATCGCATACTGCGGCATCTCCAGAGCGAGCACTGCCGGGCGCGCGATCCTTTCGAGTCGCGTGCGCCGCCCCAGGCGGCAGCGCTCTCGGATCAATAACTCGCGGTCTATATGCGAGCTCTGACTCCCGTCATGATCTCAGTCTGCTCGAAGTGTATCTCGCCCCAGAGCCAGATGCGCTCTTTGGAGGAGGCCGTGGCGTCAAGATCCAGCTGGTCATCGCAGCGATCGGGACAGCCAGCAAATTTCCGCCTCGGTTTCCCGACAACTGCACGTTTCTCTCCGGAAGTTCGCCGGCTGTCGCGATCCCCGTCCATCATCTCATGGTTTCCCAGGCGCACCACCCCACTTTTCCCTTGTGCCCCATGATTAAAAGTCCTATAGATTAATCAGGATTTGTCGCACATCCCGGCGGAGCCTCTGATGCCAGACCCGAACCACGCAAGCGAGCCCAAACGGCCGAGCGGTACAAAGACCTGGCTCAAGTGGTTGACGCGTTGGTTGGTGTTTCCTTTTTTGGGTGCGTTGATCGGTTCCGTGGTCATCGGTCGCATTGTCAGCGCAATCATGCAACCCGAATCCTACCGGGTCTACATCGTGGGGAATTTCCAGGAAGAGGTCAACATACGAATTCGCGAAGCGTTTTTCGCAAACTTGAATCAGCTGGGGACTCTCGATGATGTGAAGGTTGTCGTCGACCCGACCCAGAACGATTACGGCGATCCCGAGCGCGCCAGAAGCATTGCCGAGAGACTCATTGCCGCCGGCGACACGCTCATGGTGGTCGGGCATCTTGCCAGCACACAGACCCGTGCGGTCCTTCCCGCGTATCTGCAGCAGACCGATCCGCCCGTACCGGTGATTCTAACGACCGAAACGAATCCCAATCTTCTGCCTCCCGCGGAGAATCAACTCTCTTTTCCGGTGCTGCGGCTCTCGCCCGCCGACAGTGAACAGGCAAGGGTGGCGGCTTGCCTGGCGGTCGCGCAGAACGCGCAATCGATCGCGGTCATCGAGGCCGGGGAGAATCCGGTTTACTCGAAATATCTCGCACGCGAATTTGTGGAGCGTGTGCACGGAATGCACAGGGGCAAGGTGCTGGTGTGGTCAGAGAATCTGGGCGACCCTTTTCTGAGCGCGTTGCAGTCTTTCAATCTCGATTCGGTCTACCTGGCGGGAGATTGGCGGAGCGCTCTGGTTCTGGCGAACCAACTCAGAAGCCTCGCGCGGCCAGGCCGAGCCGTGAAGTTGATTCTCAGCGACGCGTGCATGGATCCACGCTTACTGACGCTGGGCGGCGCGGACCTCGAGAATTCGTACCTCACTTTCGCTCTCTCTTCGGAACGCTTCCAATCTGAGCGCGGTTTCGGCGCTTTCGGATCGGATGCGCGTGAACTGGTGAAGATGCTGCTTGCCCGAACCGACACAAGCTTTGATAAGTATGCTTCCGAAGGCAGAGGGTTCCGTCGGTTTATGTGCAAGCTTCTCGGCCTGAGGCGTGTCGGCGATGCCCGCAACGCCATCGACAACTGCATCCGCCAGCTGAAGGGGAGCCACGATACCTTTGCCATCGGAAACCGACAGCTCGAGGCTGACGAAGACGGATTTCTTGTCTCCCCGAGCCGGGGCAATGGTCCTTCGCAAGGCGGTTTCTTCGTTTGGCAGATTCAGAAATCGGGCGACGGCTATGTTTTCAAGGATTTCCCTATGTCTCCTTGCCCGCGCTAAGGTCCGCCGGGATGAGCCTTCCATCTTGCCCGGAAAATGCCCCAGGTTTTCGGCATACGTCCGATAGGGATCCTTGCCTGTGACAACCTGAGCGGGTCGTCGTTGGCGGGCACGCGCACATCGGCCCCGAAGGCACTGTCCGACGGCAGAATGCCCCCGCCAGATACTCTTGCCCGGCGAACATGGCCGCCCGGATCACGTTGTCGTCGAGCTGCAACCTCGAAGGTTCAGGGGGTGACGCTTTTGCGTGCTGCTTCCAGTCCACCCGCGCTGAACGGGAACAGCTTCTTGAGATCCGCGTTCCGGTAAGGCATCCGGATTGACCGTTCCAAGGTACGGGCCGGGCGCATCGACGATCAGGGTGGTCTTGGCGAAACCGTTGTCATCGAAGCCGCGACGGAAGTGCGCGCGCGACTTGAGCACCCAGGTTGTGAAGCGCTCAGGGTGGATCGGCCCCCAGCGCAGCGCTCTCGGATCAATAACTCGCGGTCTATATGCGAGCTCTGACTCCCGTCGTGATCTCACTCTGCTCGAAGTGTATCCCGCCCCAGAGCCAGATGCGCTCTTTGGAGGAGGTCGTGGCGTCAAGATCCAGCTGGTCATCGCAGCGATCGGGACAGCCAGCGAATTTCCGCCTCGGTTTCCCGACAACTGCACGTTTCTCTCCGGAAATTCGCCGGCTGTCGCGACCCCCGTCCATCATCTCCTGGTTTCCCAGGCACACCACCCCACTTTTCCCTTGCGCCCCATGATTAAAAGTCCTATGGATAACTGCGTGCCGCCGCTCTTCATGCGAGCAATCGCCCGTCACATCCGAAATATGGTTCTGGCATCAATTCACACCCAGTAAGACGACCTCGACTCGCACTCGCAAAAGGTTCTGTTGTTATGTTTCCAAAGTCATTTACTACTTTTCCCCGAGCGTGGCCTGCTTCCCCGGTCTTTCCAACCGGTTGGTCGATGCAACTGTGCTCATACTCTTTACCTCCTTATCAGAACACCGGGCGACGACGGGCCCGTAAAGAACCCTTCGATCATGAGGCCGCTGCGGGGGCCAGTCGCTGCACGTTTGCGCCCTTAATCAGAAGCCATAGCATGATCCACAATTCCCCCAACAGCGCCGGCATGGAGGCTCGGAAAACAACATTTCCGTAAGCTGGCAGGAGTAACGACGTAACACTGATGGCCACATAGGCAAAACAGTTAACGATCAGCAGGAGCCCAAGGATGCGGGGAAGGAAGCGCGATCTCATCACCAGGAGACCAAAGGGGAAAAGCCACAGACCCCAAAAGATATCGTTGACTGCAAGTCCCTGGCCATGCAGACGGAGGAAGAGCATTGCCAGGGCTTCCCGCTGGGGCTTGTCGAAGACCGAGAGGTAATCGGCGCCACGGAAGAGGGTCAGGGCGGAGATGTTGTTCAGCGCATTCGCAAACGTGATCGCGACAGACACCAGAACCAGACCCACCATCAGCCGGGCATGATTCTTGTTCACTCCGCTGAGCAAGCGGTAGAGAGCCATTACCAGAAAAAGAAAAAAGACCGCAGCGATCAGCCAAGCGACGATACCCAGACGGAAAAGCATCTCGGAAGCCAGGATTTTGTTGGCGGTCGCCGTCGCGTTCCCTGGCACGATCAGCTTGCGGGGGACATAGAAGAAGCTAAACACAGCGGGTATTCCCATTAACGGATACAGTAATCCTGCGACTCTTGCGGCTTTGTCGGTTGGGTGCATGTGCTCTCTCCTTTTTTCGTGATTGACGCAGGGACCGTTACTCGACGAGCGGTGTTCGTATTCCCTTAAACAGAAGCCAAAAACCCGTTGCCATTTCGAAACCAGCCATAGGCGTATCGAACCACCACGGGTTAACTACCTTGGCGAAGTTGGGAATAATGATGTTAGCGAAAGCACACGTCACGCACCCTACAGACGAGATCACACCCCAGGCAGCCAATGCTCTAGGGATATACTTCGACTTAAACCACAAGTAGCTGCACACTGTGGATGCCAATCCATAAAAGGGCAAACCAACGGCATACGCGGGCACGCCGAGGTATAGCCTCGCCAAGGCCTGCAATCGATCTGCTTCAAATACTCGCAAGTAATCAGCGCCACTCAAGAGCCGCAGGACGTCAAGAAGATTGACCGCAATAACAACCCACATCAAGGCATATACCAGCCTGCAGAGTGCCGCAACCAAGGCCAGGTTTTGATTTACCGGCTTGAGAATCACGTAAAGGGCTGTGAGTAGTACTACAACGCCTGCGCAGTAAATGAGATCGCAGGCGATGTTGATACGAAACAGTCGTTCGTGCGCCATGATATTCCGAGCGGTTTC